>RCUH01000417.1_pt1 | contig 45352 bp, 42 predicted proteins | sample 2166191 | NCBI WGS metagenome assembly RCUH01 (sample SAMN09932848, study PRJNA488358) | compost metagenome | feature: garden; material: soil; isolation source: compost soil in an enriched community after 214 h of incubation | place: Germany: Experimental Botanical Garden Goettingen | collected... | reverse complement strand
AAAATGTCTTGCCGCAGAATATGAATAACCGACGGCCATGACTAATGATGTTCATCGGCGGCAAGTATCTGCCAATGGCCATATTTGCGATTTAAGATTTATTCGAAAATTCGATTTAAGGGCCAATGCTTGGCTGGTCTTTTCTACGGATGAGAAATTATTATCACGCTGCAGCCATAAAAAACCAGAATTCCGACATTCATACTTTGAATGAATGGATTGCCAAACGTTGAATTAGTATTCAAAAACACTGCCACTCTCTTTGAATACCCATGATTCAACTCATCCGTTACGCGGCAATCACGCTGTCGTTGCTGGCGCTGCCGGCATGGGCGGCGGACCTTCTGCCCCCGCCCGTCAACGGCATCACCTTCGATGAATGGGCGGCCGGAAATGCCCGCTTGGCCGACAATCAATCGCTGGCCAGTGTGCTCGGTACGCTGGAGGTAAGCGAAGTGAAATGGAACCAAGCAAACGAGGCTTTCACCAAGGCGCTCGGGGAAGGCGATCCCGGCTCCCACCTCTTCCAGCGATATGGCAAGGTATTTGCCAATCCCGCGGCCGGTCGCTACGCGGCCACGGCAGACCAGCCCCGCGCGCTGGGCAAGCTGGCAACCTTCGAGGACTACGCCAGTCTGCAGGCGCACCTTGAGGTCGCGGCCGAAGCCGGCCTGGACGCCGTGGACGTCCTGAAAGAACATGGCCTGAGCGTCTACGAGTTTTCCCAGGAGGCCCGCCCCTGGGTAGAGAAAATGGCGCGCGCCGCGGGCGGCGACGGCGGCTTTGAACGGATGACGCTCATCCGGGAACGCTACGATGCGCAGTATCGCCAGCGTTACGGGCTGACCGCGAGGGCGGCGCAATGAACGGCGGCGCGCGGCACGTTGCCGCATCCCGGAATGAAGACGCGCGGCGCCGGCCTCCCTTGCGGGATCTGGCGCGCGGCACGCTCGATGCCATGACGGGCGTGCTGCTGTTTTCGGCGATGGTATTTTTCGCCGTCTATCCGTTTGCGTGACCCATTACCCGCCCATGGCGTAGCCTAGGCGGCCGGCGCCGGCGCGTCAGACCGGCATGTCCGGCGGCTTGGCGCCCGCCATGCGCATCAGTTTTTCGGGGCTGATGTCGGACAGCCGGTTCAGTCCCAGCATGCCCATGTTGCGGTGGACTTCACTGGCCAGCAGGTCGATGGCGTGCCGCACGCCGGGCTCTCCGGCAATCGCCGCCGCATAGTTGAACGGGCGGCCGATGAACACGAACGCCGCGCCCAGGGCCAGGGCCTTGAGGACATCCGTGCCGCGCCTGAAGCCGCTGTCTATCATCACGGGCATGGCGCCGACCGCGGCGACGATGCCTGGCAGCACGCGCAAAGGCGACACCGTGGTGTCGAGCTGCCGGCCCCCATGGTTGGAGACCACGATGCCATCCGCGCCGGCGTCGCGGGCCAGCAGCGCGTCCTGTGCGCACATCACGCCCTTTACGATCAGCCGGCCTGGCCATTGCTGGCGCACCTGGCGCACGTGCGCCCAGGTCAGATGGTCGCGGCCGCCGAAATCGCGGGCCACGTTGCGCGCCAGGATCGGGGCGCCGCGCTGCGCGTAGTTGTTTTCAAAATGGGGCATGCCATGGCGCAACAGCGTGCGCAAGGCCGTGCCGACCAACCACCGGGGATGCGAGACGCCCTCCCAGCACAGTCTCAGGGACGGGCGCAGCGGCGTTGAAAATCCCGCGCGGATGTTGTGCTCGCGGTTGGCGAGGATTTGCGAATCCACGGTGACGACCAGCGTCTTGAAGCCGGACGCGGCGACGCGGGATATCAACGCCGCCATGCGCGCGGGCTCGCCGGGCAGGTAGGCTTGAAACCAGGTGTCCGGGCATCGCGCGGCAACCTCTTCCATCCGGATCAGCGACGATCCGCTCATGATCATCGGGACGTTCGCCGCGCTGGCCGCGCTGGCCTGCACCAGGTCCCCCCGGTAAGCCGACAGCGCGCTGATCCCCATCGGCGCAATGCCGAACGGCGCGGCGTACTCGTGTCCAAACAGGCTCAATGCGGTGCTGCGTTGCGATACGTCGGTGACGTTGCGGGGGATGAAGCCGATTTCGTCGAAGACGCTGCGGTTTTCCCGCAGGGTCGCGCCGTTTTCGACCGCACCGGCGATATAGCCGAATATCGGCTTCGGCAGATGCCGCCGCGCGGCATGCTCGAAGTCGTCCAGCGACAGGACATGGCGCAGCTTGCGGCTCACGATGCTTGGGCGGGCAGGACGTTGCGGGCGCGCAGCGAGGCGTCGATCCAGGTTTCGTCGTACGTGCCGTTCGCGATGGCGGCAAACGTTGCGGCCTCGGCGGCCATTTTCTTGCGCGACGCGTCGGCCAGCGCGGACGCGTCTTCCGGCCTGACGAACACCACGCCGTCGTCGTCGCCGATGACGATGTCGCCCGGATGCACGACGACGCCGCTGATCGACACGGGAACGTTGATTTCGCCCGGCCCTTCCTTGAACGGCCCGCGATGGCACACGCCGCGTGCATAGCAGGGGAAGTCGTCGTTGCGGTAGGCGGCGATGTCGCGAACGGCGCCGTCGATGACCAGCCCGGCGAACTGGCGCTTCTGCGCCACGCGCTTCATGATTTCTCCGACCAGTCCGCGGTCGAGGCAGCCGTCGCCATCGACCACCAGCACGTCGCCGGGCCTGCCGATCTGCAGGGCTTTATGGATCATCAGGTTGTCGCCGCTGCGCACCCTTACGGTCAGCGCCGGGCCAAGCAAGGACACGTTCGGGCGATGGTACGGGTGCAGTCCCCAGGTGCCGGTGACCCGGTTCATGTTGTCGCTGACGATGGACGCGGGGATGTCCTTGAACAGGGCGATCAGCGCCGGATCGGTGCTGACGTGCGGAAGAATGCGGAACCCGGGCTGCATGGTGAATCTCCTGGCGGCGAGGCATATCGAGGGCCTCACTTTAGGGGCTGGCCGGGCATCGCGAAAGTGATATATTGCGCTGATTATTGATCGCTAAAAGCGATGAAATGACCTTCAAACAGATCGAAGCGTTTTACTGGGCCGCGACGCTGGCCAGTTTTTCGTTGGCGGCCGAGCGGCTTCATTTGTCGCAGTCGTCCCTATCGAAACGCCTGGCCGAGCTTGAAGCGCAGCTTGGCAAACCCTTGTTCGACCGTTCCGGCCATCGCGCCAGCCTGACCACCGCTGGCCAGACCTTTCTGCCGTTGGCCCGCAAGCTGTTGTGCACCGTGGACGAGGTCAGGGAGTCGATGGCCGATACCCCCGTCGTGAAAGGGGTGTGCCGCTTTGGAATGGGGGAGTTGGCGGCGCTTAGCTGGCTGCCGCAATTCGTCGCCCGCGCGCGCCAGCTGTATCCGGAGCTGGTGCTGGAGCCGCGTATCGATATGGGGCGAGTGCTGGAAGAAAAGGTGGAAAGCGGCGAACTGGATTTCGCCGTGGTAGCGGGCACGTCCCGGCGCGGCGCCATCACCAGCCATGCGATCCGGGACGTGAATTTTCTGTGGGGCGCGGCGCCCGTGCTGGTGGGTTCCCGCCGCGAGATCACTTCCGAACTGCTGGTTCAGGTGGCGGTGATCACCATGCCCAGCGATGCGGGTTCCGCGCGCGAATTCGACGACTGGCTGGTCAAGACCGAACGCGTGGTGGACCGTCGGCTGGAATGCAATAACCTGGCGGCGATCGCCGGCATGGTGGTCGCCGGCGTCGGGATCAGCTTCCTGCCGGAAGCGTGGGTCAGGCAGTTGGCCGCGCGTGGCCACGTTGTCGTCATGGAGTGCCGGCCGCCCTTGCCGCCTTTGTCGTATTCGTTCCAGGCAAGGCGCGATGATATCCGGCCGCTGGTGCGCCAGATGCGGCAGCTGGTCAGCGAGGTTGCCGACTTCGGCCTGCCCAACCGGATGCTCTAGGACGCTGGCCGGTCCGCCGCGCCGGACAGTTCGGCCACCAGTCCGCCAAGCGCGCACCAGTCCAGGTCGCCGTCTTCGCGATTGCACAGAATGTCCAGCAGCTGGGCGGCCGTGGCCGCCACCGGCATGAAGACGCCGCCTTCGCGTCCGCTATCGAGCGCCAGTCTCAGGTCCTTGCGCATCAGCGTGGCGCGAAAGCCGGGCTGAAAGTCGCCTTCGATGATTCTCGGGCCATGCTTTTCCAGGGAGAAGCTGCGCGCCGCGCCGCCCAGGAGCGCCTCTCGGACCTGGGCCGGATCGACACCTTGGCGTACCGCCAATGCCAGGGCTTCGGCAACGCCCAGCAACGCGGCCGAGACGGCGATCTGATTGCAGGACTTGGTGACCTGGCCCGTGCCCGAGGCGCCCATGTGTATGGCGCGCGACGTGAATGCCGCAAAGACGCTGGCGCAGGCCTGGAAGGCCTGGAAGTCGCCACCGACCATGCAGCTGAGCGCGCCGTCGGCGGCGCCTTGCTGCCCGCCGCTGACGGGGGCGTCGAGAAAGGCGATGCCCTGTTCGCCAAGGCGCTTGGCGATGCGCCGCGTGGCGTCGGCGGAGATGGTGCTGGTGTCGATCACGCAGGCGCCTGCCGGCAGGGTCGAAGCCAGTCCCGCGGCGCCAAAGAGCACGTCGTCGACCGCGGCGGTATCGGGCAGGCTCAGCACCACGACGCGGCTGCGTTCGCCCACCTGGGCCAGCGTGCCGGCGTATGCCCCCGCCTGGCACAGCGCCGTGGTCCGTTCAGGATGCAGGTTGTGCACGCTTAGCGGAAACCCTTTGCGCAGCAGGCAGCCGGCCATGCCCAGCCCCATCACGCCCAATCCGACAAAGCCCACCGGCGTGCGCGCATCCGCCGTCGCGATTGCTTGCTGGTTCATGGTTGAATCGCCTTCTTGATCGCTTCGAAGCTGTCGTTGATCTCGCGTTGGAATGCCGGCCCGTCCGCATACGAGATGTTCAGGCCGGAAGACTTCGCGTACTGCAGGAACTCAGGCGATTGCATCGCCTCGTGGAAGGTCTGGAACAGCCATTGGTAGGCGTTGTCGGGCAGTCCCTTCGGCGCCAGCAATCCCTTCATGTTGTCCACCGCGACCGGATAGCCCAGTTCCGTCATCGTGGGGACGTCCGGATAGGCATCGACCCGCGAGTTCGAGAAAATCGCGATTGGGCGCAATCGTCCGCCGGCCACGAGCCCCTGCACCTCTTCCGGCGCGCCGAAGGCCATGTCGATCTGGCCGCCCGCCAGCGCCGCCATCGATTCCGCCGCGCCTTTGTAAGGCACGTGCAGAAGTTTGATGCCGCTGATCTTCTCCAGTATCAGGGCGGTGGAATGGAAGATGCCGCCATGGCCCGTCGAGCCATAGGAAAGCGTCTCGGGCGCGGCCTTGGCCGCGGCGAGCAAGGCGCGCATGTCGCGGTAGGGGGAGTCCGCGCGCACGACCAGGACGCTGGGCAGGCGGGCGACCTTGATGATGGCCCGAAAGGAACTGCGCGGGTCGTAGCTCAGCGGCTGGTGATTGCCGAGCGACGTGGTCTCGCTGCCGCCGCCCACGAACAGCGTATAGCCGTCAGGCGCGGTCTGCGCGACGATCTGGGCGGCCACCGCGCCGGCGGCGCCGGGCTTGTTCATCACCACCACGGGCACGGGCGATTTGTGCCTGGCCGCCGACGCCAGATTGCGGGCAATCTGGTCGGCGGAACCGCCCGCGGCAAAACCGACCAGGATCGTGATCGGCTTGTCCGGGACCCAGACGGCTTGCGCCGCGGCCGCCGCTCGGACGGCGGCGGGAGAAATGGCCAGGCCCACCAATGCGCCCAGTCCTTGCAGGGCGCGCCGCCTGCCGGCAATACGATCATCCTGCGGTGATTCGATTCCGCCCATTTTTCTTGTCTCCTTGGTGCCGTCTGTTCGCTTTGGTGGCGCTGGCCAGGATGCAGGCGCCTAGGGATATTGCGGCGATGTGGGGCGAATGTACGCGGGCGCGCGGTCAATTCAAAGCGATAAAAAGTGGGTCGTGTGTATCGCTTTTTTAGATGGAGACGGCGGGCTCCCATCGCCCGCAATCCGGGCGCGGTGCGGCGCGTGAGCCGTTCACCCAGACCTGCTCTTCATCCAGCCCCCGCGCGGTGGCGGGGTCGACGTCGAAAGCGATCCCGAGCGCCTGCGCGACGCAGGCCTCTTCGATGGGAAGCTCCCAGGTCAGGAATAGCTGCGTGAGATCCTGCCCGGCCGCGAAGTCGGCTTCCTGAAAGCCGCTGCCGTCGCGTCGAATGACGGCATGAGGCTGGCAGGTATCGAAGACCATGGCGGTGCCACGTGTCAGCGGGATCCGATGGCCCGTGCCCGGGAAATGCACGTCCAGTCCCTTGTCCTCGCTCAGGAACAGGTTGCAGAAGGCGGCGCCGCCATACTGGCCGCCGTCGTGGTGATACCTTGCGCCGCGGCAGGCCATCAAGGCGATATCGCTCGCGGCAAGCACCTCTTGCATGCCGAGCGCGCGTGTCCAGCCGTGCATGGCCCGCAGGCACAGGTCAAAGTCCGGCCAGCGCGCGCGCGTCCGCGCCAGGGGCATCTGCTCTACGTCGCCGGGTTCCAGCAGCAGGCGCGTCTTGATTTCCCGGTCCCAGTCGCCAAGCAGGCGGGCGGGCGGCGCCGGCACGTCGATGTGGCTTGTCAGTACGATGCCGCTCACGCTGCGGCTGCGGATGGCGTCGCCGCTCCAGAAGTAGGACGTCAGGCGGTCGTGGAAAGCGCGGTTCATGTCGAGTGGTGGTTGTAGCCCCGTCATGCTACCCCCCGCGACCCTCGTAGGCACCTTCGCTGCCTTCCTCGCCTTCCATTGCGGCGCGGGCCCGTTCCAGCAGATACGTCTTGAGGCTGGCAAGCGCTTCGGGCGACCAGTCGCGCACGTCGGTCACGGCAATCCAGGCGTCCACATAGTGTTGAGGCGCATACACGTGGCCATAGCCCAAGGGGGTGTTGGTGCCCACGGCCATGTCCAGCGCAAGCTGCAACATGGTGACCACGGGGTACCAGCGCAACTCGGGCGACACGTCCGGTCCCATGGGCGCGTTCATCCAGGCCGGGCGGCGGTACAGGTCGCGGTAATCGAAGAACGTGACGGGGTCGCTCGCATATTGCAGGTAGATGACGCGCATCGGCCCCCACGGCGCGTCCGCCGGCACCGGCGACCCGTGCTGGTTCATGAAGCGCACGAAGGCGCCATCGCGCAGCTCCGGCAGCCAGGCGGGCGAGCCCGGGTTGCGGGCGTCGGTGATCGTGCGCCAGACGCGGCTTTCGAAGGGCGGGCCGCTCCAGAGCGCGCCCTGGATGGGGTCGCCGATCATTTCGAAGAGTTCGGCCGATCCGGCGGAGTTCATCGCACCCAGGCTCAGGCCGTGCAGGTACAGCTTCGGCCGCCGGTCCTTGGGCAGGGCCGTCCAGTATTCATAGACCGCCAGGAAGAGGGCGCGTGCCGCTTCGGCGCCATATTCCGGCTGGGCCAGGAGCGACAGCGGACTGGACAGGTAGGAATACTGCATCGCGACGCTGGCGACATCGCCATGTTGCAGGTATTCCAGCGAATCCATGGCGGCCGGATCTATCCAGCCCGTGCCCGTGGGGGTGACCACCACGAGGACGGAGCGCTCGAAGGCGCCCACGCGCTTCATCTCTTCCAGCGCCAGCCGGGCCCGGGCCTGTGGCGTGGCGGCTCCGCGCAGCCCGACGTACACCCTGATGGGCTCTATCGCGTCGCGCCCCGACTGGGCCTGGATCTCGCTGGCGCTTGGACCCGATGCAATGAACTCCCGGCCGGCCCGGCCAAGTTCGTTCCAGTGGATCAGGGATTGCGGGCCGCCCGTCTTCAGCGCGGCGGTGGGCCGCGGGCGTTCGGGTTCGAGCAGCGCATCGAATTCGCGGAACGAGGCGTCCAGCACATGCAGCGCCCCGCGGAAGAACACGTCGGTGGCCAGCAGCCAGAAGATCAGGATCGCGATCGCCGCGCCGGTCACGTTGGCCACGCGCCTGGGCACGACGCGGCGCACCTGCGCGGCAAGAAACCGCGCAACCAGCTTGAACAGCCGGGCAAGCGCAAGCAACGCGATGAAGGTCAGCAGGGCGATCGCGCTGACCTTGAAGGGGTGCGCGCTGGTCACGGGCGGCATTTCCATCAAGGCCCGGATGGTGTTCTGCCATTCCGCCGTGCGCCACAGGAACAGGATGGCCACCGACAGGCACAGCACGCCGATGACGCCCTTCGCGATCCGCCCCGCGCGCGCCCTGGGCTCCGGCAGTTCCATATAGGCCCACAGCCAGTGCCACAGCACGCCCAATCCATAGCCCGCCGCAAAGCAGGTTCCGGCGAGCACGCCCTGGGTGATGTGGGTGCGGGGAATGAGGGTAGGAGTCAGTGCCGCGGCGAAGAACAGCGTGCCGAGCATGAGGCCGACACCAGAGAGGGAATCCAGGTGCGACCGGAAGAAGGAGGGCAGGTGTCGATGCAGGGTTTGCGGCACTGGGAGCATCCTGATCCGAAGGGGGTGATGTGGATTCTCGCATGTGAAAGGAATAAAGTGCAGGGCTGCCCCGCGGCGCTTGGCCGCGGGGCACGCAAACACAATGGAGACGAGATGGATACGGTAAGCAAGGAAGCCACCAGCGTGCGCGACCGGGTCGGCACAATGGAATGGCAGGTCCGTACGGATCTGGCCGCGCTATACCGGCTGGTGGCGCTGTTTGGCTGGGATGACCTGATCTTCACGCATATCACGGCCAAGGTGCCGGGCACCGAGCATTTCCTGATCAATCCCTACGGCATGATGTTCGACGAAATCACTGCCTCCAGCCTGGTCAAGATCGATCTGGACGGGAACAAGGTCATGGAGTCCGAATACGACATCAATCCCGCGGGCTTCACCATTCATAGCTGTATCCATGCGGCCCGCAAGGACGCGATGTGCGTGCTGCACACGCACTCCATCAATGGGGTGGCGGTTTCGGCGCAGAAGGCGGGCCTGTTGCCGCTGTCGCAGTTTGCATTCATTGCACTGCGTTCGCTCAGCTATCACGATTACGAAGGCCTGGCGCTCAACCCCGAAGAACAGCCGCGGCTGGTGCGCGACCTGGGCAGCAACAACTACCTGATCCTGCGCAACCACGGCCTGCTGACCGTGGGCCAGACCATGGCCGAGGCCTTCCAGGCCATGCACCGGCTGGAGGCTGCCTGCATGGTGCAGGTGCGGGCGCAGGCGGGCGGCGAGCTCACCTACATACCGCCCGATATCCTGGCGCGCGCGGCGGTGGAGTCGCCCGCCGACCGGGCGCACAAGGCCTCGCTGGCCTGGCCGGGCTTGCTGCGCCGGCTGGACCGCCGCAATCCGGGATACGCGGACTAGGCAGGCCGCCCGGCCGCGCCGGGCGTGGTCCACGCGAAAAAATGCGCGCCGGCCACGCTTTGCGTGGAACCTCGGCGGCCTCTCCGGTTACCTACAGGGCGGACACCCCCTTATTCCGCCCCGAAGGAGCCGCGCATGCCCATATCCGAAACGTTTACCGAGTTGCTCAATGCGTTCGCCACGGTGATCGGGCAGACGGAAATTCCGGTCGACGAACGCGGAATCTGCAGTTTCATGGTCGATGGCTCGGTCGCCGTGAACCTGGCCCTGGACGCAGGCCTGGACGGCATGGTGATTTTCTCGCCGCTGGGCGCACCGCCCGCCGCACACCTTGCAAGCTGGCAAGTCCGCATGCTGCGCGCGAACGGCGCCGGAGGCGGCGCCTATGTCTTCGGCATGGCGCCGGCTTCGGATACGGCGATCCTGTCGTCGCACAGGCCGCTTGCGTCCCTTAGCGGCGCCCTGCTGGCTAGCTGGGTGGGCGAATTCGTCGACGTGGCCAGGCATTGGCGCGACGCCTTTGCCCAGGGGGCGGAGCCCGACGCGCCGGCCGCCCCGGCCGCCGACGCATGGCTGCAAGTCTAGGAGGCCCCCATGACTATCGGCCTCGGCTCCTTCGCCAGTTTTGCCCGCGCCAACCCCGACGCGGACCGCGTCGTGATCGACGGCAATACGCTGAAAAACGACAGCCAAAACACCGTCAAGGGCGCGCTTACCTGGTTCTTCAGCGGAAGCATCGCGCAATCCGCGGCAAAACAGGTTGAAGACGACAATCGCGATGCCGTCCAGGCCTTTCAAGACGCCCTGGCTTCAAGGTACGGCGATACCGGCCGGGACGCGGGCGCCGGCCTGGATCAAACGGAAGCGCTGAGCGCGAGCCGGATCACGCGGATCGTCAACGACGCGGGCGCCGACACCCGGGCGGCGGCCCGCGATGCGGCCAAGCTGGCTCCTGACATTCCGGTATCCGACAAGGCCCTCAACGCCGTGATGGACGCCGTGAAGCTGCCGCCGGGGCCGCATGCCAGGCTGGTGGCGCTGGAACTGAGACAGTCGCTGCAACAACTGCACAATCCCTTGGCAAGATTTGACGCAACGCCGGACGCCAGCCTGCTGCCCGCCCTGGGAGGCCAGCTTGGCGAGCGGCTGGAAGAGTGCGTGACCCGCGCGCTGACCGGCCTTATGTTGCGCGGCGTGGTGCAGGGCCGCGACGATCCTTTGATCGGCGTATCGGTAAACCCGGTTCTGAATGGTTACCCCAATGGCCTGGAAGACCTTTGCGCTGCGGTGCCGGGCCTGCGCGCGCAGCTTGACGCCGAGAAGACCGCCTTCAACCGCAATGTGACGACGCTGCTGGGCCGGCTGGACCGGGACGTGAACGCGGTTGCGGGCCGGTTTTTCGGCGGCGCGGACGTCCGTGCGGGGCTGCAGGGCATGACCATCACCAGCAGCGATCCCCACAAGGGCGGCAACCGTGTCGTCATCCTGGATTTTGGCGACGACCGGAAGGCCGTCTACAAGCCTCGCGACGTCAGGATCGACGAGGCCCTGTCCGGCGCCGCCTTGTCCAGTGGCCACCCCAGCATGATGGAGATCGCCGGGGCCGACGCGCTGACCTACAGGTTCCTGCCCCTCCAGGATGCCGGGCATGCGCCGCTGCCCGGTCACGATGCGTGGCCGGCCGACGCGACCGAGAGCGGCCATTATGGCTATGTGGAATTCCTGCCCAATGGCGAGCCCGGGCAGTGCGTGGCCACCGATGCGCAGGCCAAGGAATACTACGGCCTGCTGGGGCGCGGCGTGGCCGCAATGATGCTGGCGGGCGCGGCGGACCTGCACCACGAGAACATCATGGTGAGCGGACAGAAGCCGTACTTCAGCGATCTGGAATTCGCGCTGACGCCGTCGGTACATACCAAGCTGGCTGGCTTGATGGAAGAGACCGACACCGCCGCCATCAAGGACCAGTTCGCTTTGCTGATGGGCAACATGGCCCTGCACGAGGGCATGACGAAGGCCACCGATTCAAATGGTCTGAAGCCGGAATACTCCATCGACGCGGCCGGGGCTTTTCAGCGGACACGCCGGCTGGACGACGTGACCGAGAGCCTGCTGGTGGTGAAGGACAATGACCGGCTGCTGGATACGCATGGCGCGTTGAAGGGCCCCGAACTGACGCGCACGGACAGCGACGGCAGCGTCGTGAAGTACCGGCAGACGCTCAACATGCGCTATTCCGCTCAGTTCGCGCAGGGGCTGGAACAAGGGCTGATCGCGGCCGGTGGCCGCCTGGCCGACTACCGCACGTTTCTTGCCGACGCTTCCCACCTGCACGTGCGCATACACCCGATCAACACGACCCTTCAACGCTCGTTTCTTTCCAACTTTTTCGAAGAGGCCTACACGGCAGCGTCGGAAGACGCGGCTAGGACCGCCGCGCAAGGCGTGGCTCTGCGCCAGGGCATCAAGCAACCACTGGGGTTGGCCAGCACGGCACATATGGCCCCGCTCGATGAAAGGGAAAGGACGCAGCGCGCGGACGCCATGATGGACACGATGCTGGCGGCCTACCGCGATCACGATGTGCCGTATTTCAGCCGGCGCATGGACGACACCCGCCTGTTCTTCAACGGGGACAGCCCGGTAAGCTGGGGCGACGGCGCACCGCAAACCGCGTTTTTCGGGTTGTCCGATGCGGAGCGCGTGGCGGTGCTGGACAAGCTGGAGGCATTGGGCGCCGACGGCATCGAGCTGCTGGGCGCGCGCCTGGGCGGCGCGGCAAAGACATGGCTTGAAGCCGAGACGCCCATCGATGGCGGTAGCCTGGGCCGGGTGGTGGCCGAACCCAAGACCGTGCGGATGCTTGAAACGCTGGGCGCGAAGCCGTCCGACTTTGTCCAGATGGACGAACCCTACTGAAGCCGCGGGCGGCATCACCGGATGCCGCCAGCCTGTGGTTCCCGCGCGGGATTCGCCGCTACCCGCGCGGGGATGCCTCCAGGAATTCGGCGCAGTCCGGCAGCGTCGAAGCGGGTTCGTAAACCCCGCCCGCGGCCTGCCATTGGTAGGTCACCGTGTAGCTGCACTGCTTGTCGGCCTGGGGCGCGAGCTGCTCCTTGGTCAAGGCGGGCATGATGCTCGAGTCGGCGTTGCGGCTGACGCCGGCGGGGAACCGCGTAGCGTGCGTGGTGACCTGCAGGGCCGGATAGTCGTCCTTGCCCGGCAAGGGCTTCAGCGCCGCCTTGAAACTGTAGACGTCGCTGCAATGGCCGGCGCGTTTTTTCTCGTCGGCGTCATTGAAGCAAGCCCGTATCGAGGTGTCGGCCGTGTACGGCATGATGAACACGAGATTGCCGCTGCTCTGGTCGCCCAGGTTCACGTCGAACAGATACAGGTCCCTGCGGGTGAAGCCGCCGCCGGAAAAGGGGGTTTCGGCCTTGAAGTCGGGCTGCTCGGGGCCGATCACGCCCACCAGCGCGCGTTCCTCGCTCAGGCGGATCAGTTCCGGCCATACCGAAAACTGTTTGAAATCGGGGATTTCCGGCGAGTCCCAGAGCCTTCTGTCGGCGCGCAGCGTGCGGCTGGTGGCGAAGGGGCCGTTGGTCTCCAAAGTGCCGTCCGTCTTGATGCCGACGCACCAGTCGGTCTGCTTGTTGCAGAAAAGCTGGTTGTTCGCGTTGAGCGCCAGCGGCTCGACGGCGGGTTGCGCAAGCGCCGCGACGGGCAAGACAGCAGAGATCAGCAGAGCAAGCACTTTTGCCACGGTCATTCCTTTGTTTGGCGAGCAGCCGGCGAGTAATGGGTAGTTCAGGCGTTTATGGTGCCGGACCGCATTTTGAAGGCTGCTGACGCGCTGCGGCAAGATACATGGTGTCAAGATATGAAGAAACGTGTCGGTTTAGCCGACTCTACCCGTGAGCTTCCTGGCGGCATCCAGGACAGACGCCAGGTGGCCGGGGTTGTACCGGTGTATCGGGGCGGTCAAGGTCACCGCGGCCGCGATGCCTCCGGAAAGCAGAAAAACCGGCGCGGAGATCCCGGCCACTTCATTGAGCCGGTCTCCCACGGCGGCAAAGTAGCCGTCGGCCCGAATCCGGGAGTACAGCGATTGATCGGGGCCTCCCGCCCTGCCCAGAACGTCGTCGTACGCCATCAGGATGCGGCCGCCGCTGCCGCGTTCGAGCGGCAGCAGGTCGCCCGCGCGGATGTGGTCGCGCACCGGGTGCGGCGAGTCCACGCGATACAGGCATAGCCGGGCATCACCCTGCCGCACGTGGTAGGCCGCGCTCTCGCCTGTCGCCACCACCAGATCGCGCAGCACGGGCATGACCACGCGTTCCAGCGAAAACGAGGACGCGTAAATGCTGTGCAGACGCGCGACCTCGGATCCCAGCGCATAACGCCCGTCATCCAGGCGTTGAATCCATTGCGCATGCTCGAGCGATGCCAGCAGGCGCAAGACCGTGCTTTTGTACAGGCGGGTGCGCTCGGCCAACTCTCCCAGGGTGAGGGCCGTGTCGTCCTGCGTGAATACCGACATGAGGCTCATGGCGCGGTCAACGGCCGCGACGCCACCCTCGGCCGCATCGGCATCCGCGACGGACTGCGTGATGGCCTTACGCGGCATATCCAGCCTTGCCGCCGCGTTCAACAACTAGGGGCATGTTCCATCCTTTAGAACGATTCGAGGCCATTGTAGGCATATCGCCAACACGGCCCCATTTCTCAGCCCTGCCGCCCACGCGAAACGCGCTTGACAGCCAAAACGCCTATAAATTAAATTCTATTATAAAGAACGACGTTCTATAAGATAGAACTTTAGGAGACTGAATCTTGGCGGCTGACACCTCAACCCCTGCGGACATCCTGATCAGCGAAGTCGGGCCACGCGACGGCCTGCAATCCGTCAAGGCCATCATGCCGACGCCGGACAAGTTCCGATGGATCGATGCCCTGGTCGCCGCAGGCGTGCGCGAGATCGAAGTGGCTTCGTTTGTGCCGGCCCGGCTGCTGCCCCAAATGGCCGACGCGGCGGAGGTGGTGCGGTATGCGATCCGCCACCCCGGCGTCACCGTGATGGCGCTTGTGCCGAATTTGCGAGGCGCCGAGGCCGCGCTACGCGCTGGCGCCCAAAAGCTGACCCTGCCGGTTTCCGCCAGCCGCGAGCATTCGCTGGCCAATGTGCGCAAAACACCGGAGGACATGGTTGAAGAAGTGCGCGCAATCGCGAAGCTGCGCGACGAGCTGGCGCCTGGCGTCAGGCTCGAGGCGGGAATTTCGACGGCGTTTGGCTGCACGCTTCAGGGCGTGGTCCCGGAAGACGACGTCATCCGGCTGGCTGCGATGTGCGTGGCCGCGGGCGCCGACGAATCGGGCTTGTCGGATACGGTGGGATATGCAAATCCGGCACAGGTGCGCCGCTTGTTCCGGCGGCTTCGCGCCGAGGTGGGACAGCATGCGGGCGCCGCGCATATGCACAACACCCGGGGGCTGGGGCTGGCCAATTGCCTAGCGGCCTGGGAAGAGGGCGTGCGCACGTTCGACAGTTCGCTGGGCGGGCTGGGCGGATGTCCTTATGCACCCGGGGCCTCGGGCAATGTCGTAACTGAAGACCTGGTCTTCATGTTCGAGGCGATGGGCGTGCGCACCGGCATCGACCTGGAAAAAATCATGGCGGCGCGCGTGCCGCTGTCCGCCGGCCTGCCGGGCGAGCCCCTGTATGGCATGACGCCCGATGCAGGGCTGCCCAAGGGCTACACGCAACGCTAAGCAAGCAACCTCGCCGATCACCGCGCTGACACGGCGTGGCGTCTGCCGTCGGGGCGGCGCCACGCATGAATCCCGCGGGGGGGCTTTCCGATCTTCGATACAGGTACCTCTCATGCCAAGCAGCATTCCATCCGGCCTTCCTTACGAAGGCATTCGCGTCGTCGAGTTCACTCACATGGTGATGGGACCCACCTGCGGCATGTTGCTGGCGGACCTGGGGGCCGAGGTGATCAAGGTTGAACCCGTGGGCGGCGATAGCACCCGCCGTCTATTGGGTTCCGGCGCCGGCTTCTTTCCCATGTTCAACCGCAACAAGAAGAGCATCGCGCTGGACCTCAAGCAGCCCGAGGGAGTCGAAGCCGCCTTGCGGCTGCTCGACTCGGCCGACATCGTGAGCGAGAACTTCAAGGCCGGTGTCATGGAGAAACTGGGCTTGGATTACGCCACGCTCAAGGCACGCAATCCCCGCCTGATCTACGTCAGCCACAAGGGCTTTTTGCCCGGGCCGTATGAACACCGTACTGCCCTGGACGAGGTGGTCCAGATGATGGGTGGTCTGGCCTACATGACGGGTCGCCCTGGCGACCCGCTGCGCGCCGGCGCCAGCGTCAATGACATCATGGGCGGCATGTTTGGTGCGATCGGCGCCATGGCGGCGCTGGCGCAGCGCGAGAAAACCGGTGTGGGCATGGAAGTGCAGGCCTCGCTGTTCGAGAACAATGTTTTCCTGGTCGGCCAGCACATGATGCAGCACGCCGTGACGGGGCAGCCTCCCGCTCCGATGCCCAGCCGGATTTCGGCATGGGCCGTCTACGACGTGTTCACCGTGAAGAACGGCGAACAGATTTTCCTTGCTGTCGTGAGCGACAAGCAATGGGACATTTTCTGCCGCGCGTTCGGCGTGGCGGAATGGCTGGCCGACCCCAGGTTGAAGACCAACAACGACCGCGTGCGGGCGCGCGAATGGCTCATGCCCCAGCTGCGCTCGCATCTGGCCAGCTTCCCGGCGGCGGAACTGGCCGCGGTGTTCGAGCGCGAGGGCTTGCCGTTCGCGCCGATCACCCGTCCCGAACAGCTCTTCGACGACCCCCATCTGAAGGCCACGGGCGGGCTCTCGCCCGTCACGCTGGCCGACGGCCGCACATCGTACGTGCCGCTGGCGCCGTTCACGCTGGACGGAATCCAACCCCCCATCCGTCTGCAGCCGCCGGCCGTGGGCGAGCACACCGACGAGCTGTTGCGTGCGGTCGGCTACCGCGACGAAGAAATCGCGGCGCTGAAAACAAGACTCATCACCCAAGGAGACAAACCATCATGATCGTCCTGAATCGACGCGCTTTCCTGGGCGCCGCGCTCTGCGCGGCAGCCATGCCGCTGCGGGCTCAGTCCGCCTCCAGCTATCCCAACGGGCGGCCGGTGCGGCTTATCGTTCCCTACACGCCGGGCGGCGGAACGGATTCGGTGGCGCGCGCGATCGCGGCCAAGATCACGGGGGACACCGGCTGGTCCGTGGTCGTGGAGAACCGCCCCGGCGCGGGGGGAAACATCGGCATGGACTTCGTTGCAAAGGCCAAGCCGGACGGTTTCATGCTGGGCTTGGGGCAGACCGCCAATCTGGCCATCAATCCCGCCCTGATGGCGAAGATGCCCTTCGACCCCGAGAAGGATTTCGAGGCGGTCGCCCTGATTGCCTCCCTGCCCGTGGTGCTGGTCGTCAAGGCCAGCGCGCGATGGAAGACCTTGGGCGACCTGGTCAAGGACGCGCGCGCCGAACCCGGGGCCATCAAGCAGGCGCTGGCGGGTTCCGGCACCGTGGGGCATCTGGCCGGAGAGCTGCTTGCGTACCAGGCCCGCTTCGAGGTGTTGAATGTGCCGTACCGCGGCGCAGCCCCAGCGCTCAATGATCTGCTGGGCGAGAGCACGGACTACATGTTCGCGACGCCGCAGGCGGCCCAGGAAATGCTGAAAGGCAAAGTGCTGCGCCCCTTGGCCGTGACCTCGCGGACGCGGCTGCCCATCCTGCCCGATGTGCCGACCGTCGCCGAATCCGGCTTCGAGGGCTTCGAGGCGGTCGATTGGAAGGCGCTCGTCGCCCCGGCGGGCACGCCATCCGAGGTCGTGAACGCCATTAACGGCGTGGTGGAAAAGGTGCTGGCCGATCCGGCCACCGTGGCCATGTTCAAGGCCGAAGGCAGCACGCCGATGGGCGGCTCGCCGGCGGCCGCGCAGCGGTACATCCAGCAAGAACAACAGAAGTGGGCCCGCCTGATCCGCGAAGCCAACATCAAGACCGCCAACTGAAGCGGCGAATACGAATAACCACGGAGACAACATCATGAGACCGCCTTTTTTCCGCGGCGCTGCCCTGTGCCGCATCCTGTTCGCCACCCTGATCGGCGCCAGTTACGCCCCGTCCCGCGCCGCCGACGCGGCTGCCGCCTGGCCCGATAAGCCGGTGCGCCTTGTCGTGCCGTATTCGCCTGGCGGGACAACCGACTATGCCGCGCGTCAAGTTGCCCAAAAGCTGTCCGAGACGACAGGCAAGACATTCATCGTTGATAACAAGACCGGCGCTTCCGGCACGATTGCCACGCAGGAAGTCGTGCGCTCGGCGCCGGACGGCAGCACCTTTCTGGTAACCGACACCACCTATGCGATGCTTCCGCTGCTGTTCTCGAAGCTCCCGTGGGATTATCGGAACGACCTCGTCCATGTGAGCGAGATCATCGAGACGCCGCTGGTGCTGCTGGTGCCGGAGAAGTCGCCGTTCAAGACCATGGGCGACCTTATCGCGCACGCGCGCGCCAATCCGGGCAAGCTCAATTTCGGTTCTGGCGGCCAGGCCAGCTCGACTCACCTGGCTGCCGAAATGTTCAAGAGCGACGCCGGCGTCACGCTGACCCACATTCCGTACCGGGGCGCCGGCGCGGCGCTGGCGGACGTGATGGCGGGCCAGATCGACATGCTGATCACGGCGGCGCCAACCGCGATTCCTCCTGTGCAGGGCGCGCGCGTCCGGGCGTTGGCCGTGACCGGCGACGTACGGCTGCAGACACTCCCCGACGTACCCACTTTTGCGCAGGCAGGGCTTGCGTCCTACCAGGTGGTGAACTGGTTTGGCCTGGCGGCGCCGAAGGGAACGCCGGCGCCCATCGTCGATCGGATGAATCGCCTGGTGGCGCAGGTCATGCAAGAGCCAGGCATGCGGGAGACGATGGCCCGGCAGGGTGCGCAATACCGGCCGATGTCGGTGGCGCAGTTTGGCGATTACGTCCGGCAGCAGGAAAGCCTGTGGGCGGACGTGGGCAAGCGCGTCGGGATCAAGCCAGAGTAATCGGGCGCGACGCCACGGCAGCGACAACAAAGAGGGTAACGTCTATGTGGAACATGAGCTTCACGCCGCCGATCGTCATCGAGGCACGCGTCATTGCAACCATGCCGGACCGCCTGCGCCGGCGCGAGCGCAGTGCATGGGGCGACGCAAACAAGGCGGGCACTATCGTCGACTGCTTTCTTGAAGGCCCGGTCTTCGACGCGTCCGGCGCGCTTTACGTGACGGACATCCCGCATGGGCGCATCTTGCGGGTCGACGGCGCCCACGACTGGCATGTGGTGGCGCAGACCGGCGGCTGGCCCAACGGGCTGGCCCTGCACCCCGACGGCAGCCTGTGGGTGGCCGACTACCGGCACGGAATTCTGCGGTGCGACGCCGGCAGCGGCCGGGTGGACACCATGCTGGGCCATCGCAACAGCGAGTCGTTCAAGGGCGTGAACGATCTGGTCTTCGACGGCGCCGGGCGGCTCTACTTTACCGATCAGGGGCAGACAGGCCTGCATGATCCGCAGGGGCGTGTCTACCGGTATGACCGGGATGGCGGGCGGCTTGACCTGTTGCTGTCGAATGCGCCCAGTCCCAATGGCATCGCGCTCGACGCCGAGGGAAAAGTGCTGTTTGTCGCGGTTACCCGGGGAAACCAGGTCTGGCGGTCGCCGTTGATGGACGATGGATCGATCAGCAAGATGGGGGCGTTCCGGACATTCTTTGGAACGAGCGGACCGGATGGCTTGGCGGCGGCGCCCGGCGGCCGGTTGCTGGTGGCGCATGCCAGCCTAGGGGGGGTGTTCGTGCTGAACACGCGTGGCGAAGTCACGCACTTCATTGCCAGTCCCATTGAAGGCAGCACCGTAACCAATGTCGCGGTGCGCCCGGACGGCGCTACCGTCGTGATGACGGAGGCCGCGACGGGCGCAATCCTGGAGGCCGTGCTTCCGCACTGACGCCGCGCGCGTCATTCGGACGTGTCGGTCTCGACCAGCCTTGCCAGCTGCAGCAGCGATTCCTGCCAGCCCAGGTAGCACATCTCGGTGGGAATGACCTCTGGAATGCCCTCCTGCACGATTACCAGCTCGGTACCGCAGGAGACCTCGCGCAGGGAAATGGTGGTCGTCATCTGGCCCGGCAGATTGGGGTCGTTGAATTGATCGGTGTACCGGATCTTCTCGAACGGGACGAGCTCCAGGTATTCCCCGCCGAACGGCTCCTCGTGGCCCGTGGCGAAGTTGCGAAAAGACATCTTGTGGCTGCCGCCGACCTTGGCGTCCAGGAGGTGGACCTGGCAGGTGTATCCATAGGGGGGGAGCCACTTGGCGATCGCGTCGGCTTCCAGGAAGGCGCGATAGACGCGCTCGGGAGTCGTGCGCAGGACGCGTAGGTGTTGAACGGTTCCGGTGGTCATGGTGTGTCCGCCTTTGTTGAGGGTGGGTGTATGACTACGACGAATCGAGCGCACCGGAATCGACAGGATTTTCCTAGGGATTACCCTTGCTGGATGCGGTTCCGGCCTGATTCGAGCGCAACAGGTCGATATAGGCCGACAGGGTCTCGGCATGGCGCTGCCCGGCCCGCAGGCCGACATGGCCGTCGGCGCGGATCACCAGCAGCACGGCATCGCCGATGCCGAGCCGGTCGGCCATGGCGGGTTCCAGGTAGGCGTCCACGTCCGACACCCCGGCATTCGCCGTGATGGCGACGACGGCTTCGATGATGGCGCCATCGGACAGCGACTCCATGTCGCGCCGTAGCTCCGCCAGCGCCTGCTGCGGCGTGGCCGGGCCGCCGATCAGCAGCGCCGTATGGCCTGGCCGCTTGGCGTAGTCGTGCAGCTTGCCCGCGCCGCCCGCCGCGAACTGGATATCGATATGGTCCGGCAGCCGTTGCCCCGGCCAAAGGGCGTCATGCGGGTCGCCCATGACGATGGGCGAGCCGGCATAGTCGATATCGAGTTCGGCTTCCGAGACGGCCTCGCGGTGCCGGGATTCGGCATTGCCGAAGGCGGCGCGGATCGCCAGGTCGCGTTCGCGCCGTTCCATCGGCCCCTTCACCATCTGGGCGCTCTCGGCGGCGTCGCCCGAGGCCATCACCATGTCCGCCACGGGCCGGCGCTCGGCGTGGTAGCTGTCGAGCAGGGAGGCCGAGCAATGTCCGTGGCATACCAGGGCGAGCTTCCAGCCCAGGTTGAAGGCGTCCTGAAGCCCGGTGTTCATTCCGTGGCCCTGCGCCGGGCTGCACGTATGCGCGGCGTCGCCAGCCAGCAGCACGCGGCCGGAACGGAATCGTTGGGCGATCTTCGTGTGGCAATCGAACCGGGCGGGATGCGAGACGTCTTCAAAGCCGGCATCGGGCAGATAGCGTTGCAGCGTGGACAAGGCGTCCACGACCAGGTCGGACTCCGCCGAACTGGGCCGCAGATAGACGCGCCAGCGCTCGCCGGGCAGCGCCGTCAGGATGACGGGTATCTGATCCAGGTAGGCGTAATTGGCTTCGAACGAATGCGGCCAGTCCGTGATGCCGGCGTCGAACACCGCCCAGGGCTGGTTGATGTCGTGCCCGTCCTGCTCGATGCCCGTGAGCATGCGGACGGTGCTGTGGTGGCCGTCGCACCCGACCACCCACTGGGCCAGGACGTGGGACAGGACGCCATCATGTTCCAGGGTGGCGAGCACGCCGTCGTCCTGTTCCCGCAGGCCGACAAGCTTGGTGGCGCGGGTGACCGTGCCGCCCAGCCGTTCCAGATGCTCGGCCAGCACGGTTTCGGTGACCTCTTCCGATATCCCGATGTTGTACGGGTAGCGGCTGCCGCTCAGCGCCAGGTCGATGACGCCAAGTACGCCGCCGCCAGCGTGGATGCGGGCCCCGCGCTGCTTGACGCCCGCGGCCAGCAAGGGCTCGAGAATGCCCAGCGAATCCAGGATTTCGAGTGAGCGCGGATGCACGACGGTGGCACGGTCCCAATCCAGCGGACGCTCGTGCGCGTCGATGAGCAGGCATTCCACGCCGCGGCGCTGGAGTTCAGCGGCGGTCAGCAGGCCGGCGGGGCCGGCCCCCACCACCAGGACGGTTATAGGGGTCACCATTTCTTGCCCTCAGCAAACGTGGCCATCGTGTCCCGCCGCATGGGGGATGCTGGGAAATTAATTCAGCGCCGTGCCGTCGTCAACGGTGCCGCGGCGCCGGACGCGGCAGGGCGCGCGGGGCGTGGTGTGCGAAGGGTGGGCATGGGTGCGCAGGGCCTCGTCCAGGAGGATGAGGCCGCCGCGCCGGGCCTCAGTAAGCGCCCATGTAGTCGCGCTTGCCGACTTCGATGCCGTTGTGGCGCAGGATGGCGTAGGACGTGGTGACGTGGAAGAAGAACTGCGGCAAGCCGTAGTGCAGCAGATAGGCGCTGCCGGACAGCTTCTTTTCTTTCGGGGTGCCGGGGCGCAGCACGATCTCGCGCGCCTCGCTTTGCTCGAACTGTTCCGGCGTGAAGGAATCGACATGCGCCAGGGTCTTGGCGATCAGCGCCTGCAGATCGGCAAATGTCGTTTCCGTGTTTTCCCAGGACGGAACGTCCGCGCCCGCCAGGCGCGACACGATGCCCTTGGCGAAATCCGACGCGATCTGCACCTGGCGCGTCAGCGGGAACATGTCGGGAAACAGGCGGGCGCCCAGATAGGCGTTGGGATCGATGCCTTTCGCGGTGGCGTGGTCTTCGGCCTTCTTGAGCACGTCGGACAGGGCGGACAGCATCTGCTTGAGGACGGGTACGGAGGCGCTGTACATGGAGCTGGTCATGGTGGTTTTCGCTTGATCGTTTAGAGATGCGTGGGCAATGCCACGCGCGTGGGGCAAGACTAACAGCAAACGGCGAAGAACTTTTTCAACCCTCGCGCCCGATGCGGCGGCCGCCGCCTTCGCGGGATGCCGGGAGGCCTGGGGTCAGGCCGCCGCCAGATAGGACTCCAGGAATTCCACGAATACGCGCACCTTGGCCGACGAGTTCAGGCGCGAGGGATAGACGGCCCAGATGTTGGCCTCCTGGCGGTATTGCGCAAGCACCTGAACCAGCTTGCCTTCGGCGATCAGCGGCCCGACATCCCAGGCGGAACGCAGGATGATGCCGCGGCCGTCGACCGCCCACTGCACCACCATCTCGCCGTTGTTGGCCGACAGCGGTCCCAGCACCTTGACGGTGTGCTCCTGGTGCCCGCGCCGCATGCGCCAGACACCGAAGGGATGGTCGCGCTCTTTGATGACCAGGCAGTCGTGCGTGGCCAGTTCCGCCAGCGTGCGGGGCGTGCCGCGCGCTTCCAGGTAGGAAGGGGCGGCGCACAGCACGCGGTGGTTGCTGGCGATCTTGCGCGCGATCACGTGCGGCGCGATGTCGTCGCCCACGCGCACATCCAGGTCAAAGCCCTCGGCCGCCACGTCGACCAGCCGGTCGAAGACTTCAAAGCGCACCTGCACGGCCGGGTACTTGGCGGCGAAGGCGGACAGCGCGGGCGCCACCACGCGCCGCCCGAAGCCGAAACTGCTGCATATGCGCAGCAGGCCGCGCGGCTCGCGCCGCGTGACGCCGACCTCTTCGACCAGATGGTCCACGTCGTCCAGGATGCGCTGGGCCCAGTGGTAGGCCCGCTCTCCGGCCTCGCTGACGACGACACGCCGCGTCGTGCGGTGAAACAGCGGGGTGCCCAGATGTTCTTCGAGTATCCGGATGCGCTTGGTGACGTAGGCGGGCGACATGCCCAGGCCCTCGGCGGCTTTGGAAAAGCTGGAGGCGCGCACCACGGCGCAGAACACGCGCAGGTCGGCGGGGGGAATGTCATTATTCATGATTCGTGCATATTCAATTCACGGTGTGGCTCATTGTAGATGGGGCGGTGTGGCGCATACCATCGGTCCCACCCTGTTTTTAATCACCGGTGACCCACTCATGTCTCACGTTTTCAAGATCGCGGCCATTGCCGGCGACGGTATCGGCAATGAAGTCCTGCCCGAAGGGCTGCGCGCCGTGAACGCGGCCGCCAAGCGGTTTGGGCTGACCCTGCAGATCGACACCTTTCCCTGGGCCAATTGCGAGTACTACGCGCGCCATGGCGACATGATGCCGCCCGACTGGAAGGCCCAGCTTCAAGGCTATGACGCCATTTTCTTCGGCGCGGTGGGCTGGCCGGCCACGGTGCCGGACCATGTGTCGCTGTGGGGCTCGCTGCTGAAGTTCCGCCGCGAATTCGATCAATACATCAATCTGCGCCACGTGCGGCTGTTCGACGGCGTTCCGTGCCCGCTGGCCGGCCGCCGCGCGGGCGATATCGATTTCTTCATCGTGCGCGAGAACACCGAAGGCGAATACACCAACCTGGGCGGGCGGCTGTTTGCCGACACCGACCGCGAGATCGTCATCCAGGAATCGGTGTTCACGCGCCACGGCACCGACCGCGTCATGCGCTACGCGTTCGAACTGGCCAACCGCCGCGAGCGCAAGGCGTTGACCGTGGCGACCAAGAGCAACGGCATCGCCATCAGCATGCCCTGGTGGGACGAGCGCGCGGACGCCATGGCGCGCCACTACCCCGACGTCAAGACGGACAAGCAGCACATCGACATCCTGGCGGCGCGCTTCGTGCTGCAGCCGCAGCGCTTTGACGTGGTGGTGGCGTCCAACCTGTTCGGCGACATCCTGTCGGATCTGGGGCCGGCATGCGCGGGCACGATCGGCATCGCGCCGTCGGCCAACCTGAATCCCGAGCGCGCCTTTCCGTCCTTGTTCGAGCCGGTGCACGGTTCGGCGCCCGACATCTACGGGCAGGGCATCGCCAACCCGATCGCCATGATCTGGTCGGGGGCGCTGATGCTGCAGTTCCTGGGCAGCCAGGAGGCCCATGACGCCATCCTGCGCGCCATCGAGCACTGCCTGAAGGACGGCCCGCGCACCCCCGACCTGGGCGGCAAGGCCAGGACGGAAGACATCGGCCGCGCCATCGCCGACCATATCGCGGCGCACGCCTAGTCCGCGCTACCGGGCGGCGCTGGCTTCCGCCGTCTCCGCCGCGCGCTGCGGCGCGGCGTCGTCATGCTGGGCCGCCCGCAGCTCCACGCGGGCGGTGAGCAGGGTGCTCCCCGGCGAGGAACTCACCTTGAGTGTTCCGCCTGCCCGGGCGATGCGGGCGTGCATGCTGCGCATGCCGACGCTGACGCCGGCCTGCTGCACCGCCGCCACGTCGAAGCCCACGCCGTCGTCCTCGATGTCCAGTTCCAGAACGTCCGGGCCGGGCTGCCGCAGCTCGACCCGGATCCGCCGCGCGCGGCTGTGCTTGACCACGTTCGTCAGCGATTCCTCCACCAGCCGGGTCAGCGCCAGGCACTGCAGGGCGCTGGGGGCGGGGCTCCAGTGCGGCGGAAAGCGCCAGCCGGAGGCGATGTCCAGTTCGTCGAACAACTGCACGAATCGATGGCGCAGCGGCGCGATCCATTCCTGGGGCGTGGCCGGGACCTTGACGCCCGCGCTGGATCCGCTGTCGATGGTCTGGCGCAGGTCGTCGCGCAGCAGCTTGAGCATGGAAAGGAACTGGCGGCTTTGCAGCGGCACGCTGGACTGCTCCACCACGGCCATCATGCGCACCAGCGAGCCGCCCAGTCCGTCGTGCAGGTCGTGGGCGATCTGCAGCCGGTCGTGCAGCCGCGTGTTGGCCATCGCCAGCGCGTGCTCGCGTTCCAGCGTCGTGGCCAGCTCGGTGCGGGCCTGCGAGATGCCGTCGGCCAGCTCATGGTTGAAGCGCTCGATGCGCTTGACGTTGCGCGCATGCCGCAGCCCCAGGATGGCGGACATGCACAGGGTCACGACCAGGCTGCTGAATGGGGTGTATGCGTAGCCGGTGTCGATGAGCTTCAGGACCCGCAGCAGGTCGTGGGCGCTGACGAACAGAAAGATCAGCAGGCAGACGGCAAACATGCCGTGCTCGGGGCGGCGCGTGCGCATCGCGTGCAGCGGAAACTGCAGGCAATTGGCGAAGAATACGGCGGCGGCGGTCAGGGTGATGACGAGCTGCGACCAATGCAGGCTTGCATCGGGCGTGAAGGCGGCCAGGGCCAGCAGGGCGGCAGACAGCATCCACAGCGCTTTTTCAAGACGCGGCAATGCCTGCCCGCCAAAGCGCCAGGTGAAGATGCAGAAGCAGGCCACGTACAGCACCAGCACCATGACGTTGGCGCGAGCCGCCATCAGCGTGTTCGGAAACGGCCAGGGGCTGGTCATCAGCACGTTGGCGACGAACAGCACCCAGAACAGGGCCGTCAGGGCGTACCAGCCATAGGTGCGCTGTTCGCGGCGCACGACCCAGATGCAGAAGAACAGGCCGCCCAGCACCGCGGAGACGATCAGATTGAGCTGGAACAGGGTGCGGTTGTTCCACTTCAACTCTTCGTAGTGCCGCAGGAGCGCGCTGGGCTCGCCGATCCGGACCGGGCCCAGGCCCGGCGTCTGGCCCGCCACGCCCACCACCCGGATCCACATCGTGTTGACGCCCTCACGTATCAAGGCGTCGGGGATGAGCCAGTAGCGGGGCATGTTCCAGCTACGCGTCAGCGGCTCGGTCAGTTGCGGGTCGCGCCAGATCATCGCGTCGTTGACGAAGACTTCGCCTGCCATGACCACGGACTCCAGCGTCAGCGCGACCGGTCCGGGCTGCGCGTCCGGACAGAGCCGGCGCCAGTCGATCCGGTACCAGGCGGAGCCGCCGTAGCCGGGCCAGCGGCGGCTCCAGTCGTCGGGCAGGGTGGCCGGTTGCCACGCGTCGGCGGCGGGCCGGGCGCCATCGCTGGCGGCCTGGGCCACGCCAATGGAAAGTACTTGTGCCGCGCAGGCCGCGGGTTCGGATGCCGGCTGCTGGGCCCAGGCCGGCAGGAAGATCAGCGCCAGCCACAGGCCGGCCAGCCACTTCAGTCGAGCAAACCCCGTGATCGCGCCGTGTGGATCGCCCGCGTGCGCGAGGATACGGCGAGTTTGCGGTAGATGTGCTTGATGTGGCATTCGACGGTATAGCGCGACAGGTGGAGTTGCTCGGCGATTTCGCGGTTGCCCAGGCCTTCGGCCACCAGGCGAAGTATCTGGCTTTCGCGGGGGCTCAGTATCTCATCCGTCGCCGGGCCGGCCGGGTCGGCTTGTTCGGCGGGCCGGGGGCGCAGCTCTTCGATGATGCGGCGGGCGACAAAGGGATCGATGGGCGCGCCGCCGCGCAGCACGCTGCGGATCGACAGCGCGACCTCTATGTCGTCGCGTTCCTTGAGCACATAGCCGGTGGCGCCCGCGCGCAGCGCCGAGAGTATCGCGTCCTCGGTACACCAGGCGGAAATGACCAGGATGGCCAGGCTCGGGTCGGCCGCGTGCATCTCGGCGATCAGGTCGATGCCGCTGCCGTCCGGCAGGCCCAGGTCCACCAGCGCCAGCGCGACCGGCTGGCCGGCCAGACAGGCGCGCGCCTGCGCCAGCGACGATGCGAAAACCAGCGCGTCGGACTGGTATCCCAATTGCAGGAGCAGTCCCTCAAGCCGCCGGCAGACCAGCGGTTCGTCCTCCACCAGGAGTACCGGGGCGGGCAGGGCGAGCTCGGAAGTCAGCATAGGGAAGAGGGCATGGGGTCCAGGCGGGAGTCAGGGCGGCGGCCCCGGCGCGATTCTGCCGGCGCCGGGCAAGGCTGAACATCCCTGAAATTGGGTATTTTCCGGTGTGAACGCGCAAGCCGCTGATTCTAAAGCACCGAGGCCACGCGCCGCGGCTTGCGTCCACGGCGGGCTAATTCGTGGAAGACCCTGGTATCAAGCCCAAGTCCCGGAATACGGCGTGTACAAGTTTCATGCGCGCGGCGGCATCCTGGCTGTTCCTGATGTCGATATTCAGGGCGAAATAGAAGACATCGCCTTGCCGTTCCAGGTAACCCACGAGCCAACCCGTCTGCGGCGCCCCTTCCTCCCCCAGCCCCGCCCAGCCGCTCTTGCCGCTCAGGCGGTAGCGCGGCGTGTCCTCCAGCACAAGCATGTCCTTGGTCATCCGCACGGTCCGTTCGGACAAGCCGAGCTGATTGACATAGAAACGGCGCAGGAAGTCCACCTGCTCGTTGGCGGAAATCCGAAGCCCGCCAGTCAGCCAGAACTGGTCGATGCCGCCAGAGATGTCGCGGTTTCCGTAGTCGAAACGGTCGACATACGCCTGCATGCGTTCGGCGCCCACGCGCCGGGCGATCTCCTGGTAATACCAGACGGTCGAGTTTTTCAGCGCCGATTCCAGCGTGTGGTCTTGCGCCCACGCCGCCGGCCACCAAGGCTGGCGCGGGTTGCGTTTGCTGTCCCACTCAAGCTTGAAATCCTTGCCCTGCGCGACGCCGGTTTCCAGGGCGATAAGCGAATTGGGAATCTTGTAGGTGGACGCCGGCAGGTATCGCCGCGCGGCCCTTTCCTCGTCGTGGCGCCGGTACGCGCCGGTCTGTCCATCAAGCAGAACGAAGGTGCCCGTCACTTGCGCCTCTCGAAATCTGGCGGCGATGTCGGCCTGGGGAAGTTCGGCGTGAACGCTTGCCGATCCCAGCAATGCGATCAGCGGCAGGGCGGTGTTTGCGAACAGACGAAATAGCGGTCTCATGGTGTCTCCGTGGTGGCATGCGGCTTGCATGCGGCCGCAAGAATATGCCCGCCTCATGCGAGCGCCAATCGAGCGCCCGTAACCGCTGTAACATCGCGAGATGCCCGGAAAAACTCAGATCGATCTAGACCATCCGCTTCTTGTCGACGGCCAGAAGGCGCGTTTTCAATCGGTGTGGCTGCTGCTGAGAATCTGGCACGCGCAGCGAGAGGGCGAGGGGCCGGTCCCGGGATCGGCCGTGCAGGCCCGGTACCCGGGCAACGCCAATCTCCGCATGCTGGTTTCGCGGGCGTTCCGCGATTTCACCGCCTGGGGCATCGAGGTGGGGTGGGGCAATGCCGTGGACGTGCCGGTTGCGCTGCTCAACCCTGCCCGGCGCAGCCAGGGACCCTTCTGGATGACGAAGGCCCAGGCGGACGGGTTGTCGTTTCGACTGAAGGGCAAGCCCGCGGATCGTGACCTCGTGGCCGGTTTTCTCGGCCTGAACGAGCAAGCGGTGGCGCACGCCGATCCTCTGCAATACGTGACGCAGGACGGCACGTACTGGAATCACCTGACCCAGGCCATGCGGCTGGCGCTGGATGGCATGGCAATGACCGCGGGCGTGAGCGGGGCCGCGAGCTTTCGCGCCGCCGAGCGATCGGCGCTGGACGACTTCCAGCGGGCGCTGGCCATACTCAAGGAGAGTCTGGCCTGGCGCCGCCACGGCAATGTCAGGCGCAGCGAGGAAGCGCTGGCGAGACTGGCGAAAATTCTCCAGTCCCCGGCCGTCGGCACGTCCTTGCCCACCTTGTCCGCGATGGCTTCGGTGGCCCGCGCCTGGAACTGCTATGCGCGCGGCGATGTCAGGCAATCGCATGCCGGGCTGGACCGTCTGGCATCGGACCAGCATCTGGGGCCGGTGATCCGCTACAACCCCCGCGTGCGTTTCGAGTATCTGAACTTGCGGGCGTTGCTGCACAAAGATGGCGCCCTCGAGGACGAAAACACGGATCTGGCCTGGAAAATGAACCAGGCCGAGAAAGCGATTTCGTCGCTGTCGGAGGCACTGCAGGCCGCTTACGAAGCCGACTCGGTCGAGGCCGCCCAGGACGTGGCGGCCAACATCGGATGGACCTTGTGGCTATGCTGGCGGCAACGGCTGCTTGCCGCGTTCAACGGCCACGAAGTCCGCACGATGCAAGGGCTGTCGTTGCGCTGGATCGGACTGTCGGAATGGATATGCGACCGCTTTGGGGTCGGTGGCGGCTCGGCGTGGAATACCGTGTTCGTGCTGCGCATCGCTCGCGGAAATTGCGACGACAGAAGCGGCGACCTGAAGCGCTTTCAAGCGCAGACGCCGCTTCCGGTTGGCGAAATGCTGGAGGCGGCAAAACCCTTCCATGCCGCGTTTTCGCGTGCCAAGGGATACGAAGACTGGTCGGCTGTCGCCGCCTTCACGCTGGAGGAGCATGATGCAGGCCGTGTTTCCTATGGGGCGCTGCAATTGGCCAACCTGCTGTTCGAATTCGTTTGGTTCAGCGCGAACCAGCGGGGGCTGAGCCGCGAAGCTTTCACGGCGGTGGAACGGCTGGGGCTTGTCGTGCGCGGGCTGCCCTGGGGGCAACGGCGCTTCTTCAGGGAAATCCTCAAAACCCTGCCCGCGCCGCTCCAGATGGCCGCGAAGGAGGCCGCCGCCAGGCGCGAGGCCTAGCGCCAGGTCAGCGCGGCGACATTCCGTTGCTTTCTGAGTGCGTGATGGCGCGCGAGCTCCATTACTATCCTGTCATGAGCCAGCGGAAGACGACCCCCAAAAGAAGTCCCGACGCCTGCATCCGCGTCCGGGGCGCGCGCGAACACAACCTGAAGAATGTGGACGTCAGCATTCCACGCGATGCGCTGGTGGTGTTTTCCGGGGTGTCCGGCTCGGGAAAATCGTCCCTGGCGTTTGGCACGCTGTATGCCGAGGCGCAGCGCCGGTATCTGGAATCCCTGTCGCCCTACGCCCGGCGCCTGATCGATCAGGTCGGCGTGCCCGACGTGGACGCCATCGACGGCCTGCCGCCGGCCGTGGCGCTGCAGCAGCAGCGCGGCACGCCGAACGTGCGGTCCACGGTGGGCAGCGTGACCACACTGTCCAGCATGTTGCGCATGCTGTATTCACGCGCCGGCTCCTATCCCGCGCGCCAGCCCATGCTGTACGCGGAGGACTTCTCGCCCAATACGCCGCAGGGCGCCTGCCCGAACTGCCATGGCCTGGGCCATGTGTACGACGTGACCGAGCAGTCCATGGTGCCGGACCCGTCGCTCAGCATCCGCGAGCGCGCCATCGCGTCGTGGCCTCCGGCGTGGCACGGACAGAACCTGCGCGACATCCTGGTGACGCTGGGCTATGACGTGGACAAGCCCTGGCGCGACCTGCCAAAGAAGGACCGCGACTGGATCCTGTACACGGACGAGCAGCCGACCGCGCCCGTCTATGCCGGTTTCACGCCCGCCGAGACCCGCGCCGCCTTGCGCCGCAAGCTGGAACCCAGCTACATGGGCACCTACACCGGCGCGCGCCGCTACGTGATGCATACCTTTGCCACCACGCAGAGCGCCATGATGAAAAAACGCGTGGCGCGCTTCATGACCGGCGCGCCGTGCCCCGAGTGCGGCGGCCGCAGGCTCAAGCGCGAGGCCTTGTCCGTGACCTTCGCCGGCCTGGATATCGGCACCCTGTCGCAATTGCCGCTGAGCCGGATCGCCGAGGTGCTGGCCCCCGCCGCCGCGGGCCGCTTCGATGACGCCCCGGGCGCCGCGGCGGGCGCCACGCGCAGCAAGGCGGCGGGCCTGAAGGACAACGCCAGGCGCGTGGCCGCCGGCGGCCTGGCGCACACCGGCAGCTCGGACGTCCGGCGCACGCCGGATTCGTCTCCGGAAAAACGCATCGCGGCGCAACGCATCGCGCATGACCTGGTCGAGCGCATCGGCACCTTGCAGGCGCTGGGACTGGGGTATCTGGCGATGGACCGGTCCACGCCGACCTTGTCGCCGGGCGAACTGCAACGTTTGCGGCTGGCGACCCAGATCCGCTCCAATCTCTTCGGCGTGGTGTATGTGCTGGACGAGCCGTCCGCGGGCCTGCACCCGGCGGACGGACAGGCCCTGCACCAGGCGCTGGATCAGCTCAAGGCGGCGGGCAACACGCTGTTCGTCGTCGAACATGACCTGGATACCTTGCGGCGGGCCGATTGGCTGGTGGACGTGGGCCCCGGCGCGGGCCAGCACGGCGGGCAGGTGCTCTACAGCGGCCCGCCCGAGGGCCTGCGCAAAGTGAAGGAATCGCTCACCGGGCAATATCTGTTCGACGCCCGCGCCGCCGATCGTCGGCCGCCGCGCGAACCGGCGGGGTGGCTGGCGCTGCGCGGCGTCCATCGTAACAATCTGCACGGCGTCGACGCGCGCTTTCCGCTGGGTGCGTTCACGGCGGTCACGGGGGTGTCGGGTTCGGGGAAATCCAGCCTGGTCAGCCAGGCGCTGGTGGAACTGATGAGCGAACACCTCGGGCAGGAACCGGCCGTCGAGGAAACCGAGGGGGACCTGCCTCAGCCCGGCAGCCTGCCGCGCACGAGCGGCCGCATCCACACCGGGGCGGATGCGATCAAGCGGCTGGTCAATGTGGACCAGAAGCCGATCGGACGCACGCCGCGGTCCAATCTGGCTACTTATACGGGGCTGTTCGACCACGTCCGCAAGCTCTTTGCCGATACCAAGGCGGCCAAGACTCGGCGCTACGGCGCCGGCCGCTTCTCGTTCAATGTGGCCCAGGGCCGCTGCGAGACCTGCGAGGGCGAGGGCTTCGTCCACGTGGAGCTGCTGTTCATGCCCAGCGTGTACGCGCCTTGCCCCACCTGCCAGGGCAGCCGCTACAACGCCAAGACGCTGGAAATCGAGTGGAACGGCCGCAATATCGCCCAGGTTCTGGCCATGACCGTCGACGAGGCGCGGGCCTTCTTCAAGGACGAACCCGTGGTGCAGCGCCCCTTGGCGCTGCTGCATGAAATCGGCCTGGGCTATCTGCGGCTGGGGCAGCCGGCCACCGAACTATCCGGCGGCGAAGCGCAGCGCATCAAGCTGGCCACCGAACTGCAGCGCAGCCAGCGCGGCAATACGCTGTACGTGCTGGACGAGCCCACCACGGGCCTGCACGCGGCGGACGTGGACAAGCTGATGGCGCAGCTTCATGGCCTGGTCGATGCCGGCAATACCGTGGTCGTGGTCGAGCATGATCTGCGCGTGGTGGCCGGCAGCGACTGGATGATCGACGTCGGCCCCGGGGCGGGCGAAGAGGGCGGCGCCATCGTGGCCGCCGGCACGCCGGAACAGGTCAGCCGCGGCAAGGCGGGCGTCACCGCGCCGTTCCTGCGGCGCCTGTTTGCATGAGGACTCGCGCCTTTCATTCATAGGGCCGCGCGCCCGGGACGGGCCGGCCCGCTACGGCTTCATTTCCTGTGCCAGCGTCGCCTGCATGCGCTCCATGCTTTCCTGGCCGACCTGGATCAGTCCGCTGCCGGGCTGGTCGATGTCCAGGATGAAGGTCAGCACCAGTGCGATGAGCGCGGCGAACATGCCGGTCGATATCGTGCGCCGCCGCCCGTTCAGCGCGGTGCCATAGGCGAGGTAGGCCATGGAACCCGCGGCCACGATGAACAGCAGGTAGTACACCGGTTCGGGAACGTGATTTTCCAGCGCGACGCGGCGCTTTTCGTTGATCTGCGCCATCTCGTTGATGGCCTGGATGAACATGATGGTGGAGATCGAGGGCGGGTTTTCCGCCCTGGCGGCGACCGCCGACCGGATCTGGCGCTCGATGCGCCGGGCGGTGGCGTTGGCGGCATTGAAGCGCGGCGAGTCCTGATCGGCCAGATGGTAGTCCAGGGACGCCGAGGTGTACTCGTGCAGCATGCCCGCGACCATGGGGCGGTGTTCGGCGGGAATCAGTTGCGAACGCCAATAGGCGTTGCCGATGGCGTTGGCTTCTTCAAGCACCAGGTTCTTCCGAGTCTCGAAGCGCGTGACCGACATGGCGAAGGTAAAGCCCAGCAAAAGCGCCAGGAGGCCGAGCAGGGCGGTCTGCAGCGCGAAAATGTGGGTCTTGGCGGCTTCGTCGGCCGGCTTGCGCAGCCTGCGTCCCAGGCGGTAGCTCAGCTCGATGACGGCGAGGAAGATGATGAGCACGACGAAAAACAGATAGACCTCGTCAAGTTCCCTGAGCATGCGGTATCCCTCGATTGATTTTTGCGATCCAGCGTATGCCGTTTGGGCGGCGCGGGCAAGCACGCCTATCCGGCGGGCGCCGGACGGTCCGTGTACGGACTGTCAGCGAAACGCCAAGATCTTGGAGTAAGGTGTTGCCTCCCTTCCAAGAGATTCCGCACGGAGCAGAACTTGAAATACCGCAAACTCGGCCGCACCGACCTGGATGTCAGCCTGATCGGGCTGGGCACCATGACCTGGGGCGAGCAGAACACCGAAGCCGAAGCGCACCAGCAACTGGACTACGCGCTGGAGCGGGGCATCAACCTGGTCGATGTGGCCGAGATGTACCCCGTGCCGCCCAAGCCGGAAACGCAGGGCCTGACCGAAACCTATATCGGCACGTGGCTGGCCAAGAGCCGCCGCCGCCAGGACATCGTGCTGGCCAGCAAGGTGGCGGGCCCCGTGCGCGATCCCAAGCGTCCCGGCCACATCCGCGACGGCAAGACCTTCCTGGACCGCAAGAACCTGACCGAGGCGCTGGACGCCAGCCTGAAACGCCTGCAGACGGACTACCTGGATCTGTACCAGCTCCATTGGCCGGACCGCACCACGGCTACCTTCGGTCAGTTGAACTATCCCTGGGTCGAGGACGAGCACACCGTCCCGATCGAGGAAACGCTGTCCGTGCTGCAGGATTTCGTGCGCGCCGGCAAGGTCCGCCACATCGGCGTGTCCAACGAGACGCCTTGGGGCGTCAGCCAGTTCCTGCGCCACGCCGAAAACCAGGACCTGCCGCGCATCGCGTCCATCCAGAATGCGTACAGCCTGCTGAACCGCGTGTTCGAGATCGGCCTGTCGGAATTCACGCACCATGAGGGCGTGGGACTGCTGGCGTATTCGCCCCTGGCGATGGGCATGCTCTGCGGCAAGTACCTGGACGGCGCCCGGCCGGCCGGCGCCCGTCTGACGGTGTATTCCCGCTTCACGCGCTACTCCAACGCCCAGGCCGAGGCCGCCACGCGCGAGTACGTGGCGCTGGCGCGCGTGCAGGGCATTTCGCCCACGCATCTGGCCCTGGCCTGGGTGAACCAGCGTCCGTTCGTCACCAGCAACCTGATTGGCGCGACGTCGCTTGCACAGCTCAAAGAGAACATCGACAGCGTGGACGTGACCTTGGCGCCGGAGATCCTGGACGCCATCAACCAGATCCACGCGCGCCACCCGAACCCGGCGCCCTGAGCCCGGTTGCATCGCGGCCAGCAAGGAAAAGCCCGTGGCGCTTGTCAGCGCCACGGGCTTTTGTCTATCCGGCAAGCGGCGCGATCAGGCCGAGCGATCAGGCCGAGCGATCGCTCGCGCGATCAGGCCGCGTCGGCCGCCAGATCCCATAGCCTGCCGGGCGCGAAATCGGCTTGTTCCCCTTTTTTGGCATAGCCCAGCGGGTTGGCGATGACGCGGCAGCCGTTCTGTACATAGTCTTGGGCGCAGTGCAGATGGCCGTGTATCCAATAATCGGCCAGGGGCAGCAGGCCGTCCAGCGCGTTGCAGAAACCCGCCGTGCCGGCCGTGACGCCGTAGCGCGGATCGGCGCTGGCCAGCGTGGGGGCGAAATGGGTGATCGCCACGGTCGGGCCATCGAAGGGGGCGCGCAAGGCGGCGTCCAGCCATTGCTGGCAGGCCAGGCCCTGCTCGCGCATCTGCTCGGCCATGAAAGGCGCGCCATGGCGGCGCATCTCGGCCTTTTCCAGGTAGAAGTCGGCGGCGCGGAAGGCCTTGGCGCGCTTCTTCAAGACCTCGCCGATCGTGTCGCCGGGAGCGGCCAGCGCGTCGAAATCCGTCCACAGGGTCGTGCCCACGAAGCGCACGCCGCCGATGACGCGGGTTTCCCGTTCCAGCCATAGGATGTCCAGCGCGTCGCACAGTTCACGCAGCCGCGCGTGCGTGTCGTCGAAATCCAGGTTGTCGTATTCGTGGTTGCCGGGCACGTACACCACGGGCGTGGGCCAGCCGTTGCGGGGCGAATAGCTGCCCAGACCGAAGTCCGTTCCGTTCAGCCTGGAGCCTTGGCGATACGAGCCGATGTCTCCCGCCAGCACCAGCAGGTCGGCGCCGGGCGCCGGTTCGGCCAGAAAGGTGGGATCGGTCTCTAGGTGCAGGTCGGAAAGCAGTTGGATCTTCATGGCCACTATCTTAGGCGACGCACGCTGGCGCCGTCCGCTGCGCGGCGGACCCATCCATGCGACACTTTCCATCAGGACCGGACCACCCGAAGATTGGAGGAACTTTCATGCGTATTGCCATCGCCGCGGCCGCCGCGCTCTTGCTGGCATCGGGCGCCCAGGCGCAAGGGCTCGATTGCAGCAAGGCGTCCACCCAGACGGACATGAGCCTGTGCGCCGATCAGGCCTACCGCAAGTCCGACGCGGCGCTGAACGCCGCCTACAAGGAAGTGATGGCGCGCCTGAAGGACGACCGGGATGCCACGACGCAACTGCAGGCGGCACAGAAGGCCTGGCTGTTCTTCCGTGATGCGGAATGCGCCTTTTCGTCGGGCGGCACGCCGGGGGGCAGCGCCTACCCCATGGTGCTGAGCATATGCCTGGACAAGCTGACCCAGGCGCGCACCAAAACGTTGCGCGCTTACCTGGAGTGCAAAGAGGGCGATATGAGCTGCCCCGTCCCCGGCAAGCAATGACCGCCGTCCAGCAAGCAGGCGGCGGCGTGGCGGAAACGGATTCTGGCCTGATCCTGGATGGACAGGGGGTCCCGCGCTGTTTCTGGCAGCCGGCCATGCCCCACTATCACGATCACGAATGGGGGCGGCCCGTCTCGGACGACCGCCGCCTTTACGAAAAGATCTGCCTGGAGGGCTTTCAGGCAGGCATGGCCTGGATCACCATCCTGCGCAAGCGCGAGGCATTCCGCGAAGCCTTCGACGATTTCGATTTTGCCAGGGTGGCCCGCTACACCGACCGCGATGTGGAACGCCTGATGGGAAACGCCGGCATCGTGCGCAACCGCGCCAAGATCGTGTCCGCCATCAACAATGCCCGGTGCGCGCTGGCGTTGGCCGACGAGGCAGGTTCCCTGTCCGGCTGGCTCTGGAAGCACGAACCGTCCGCGCAGGAACGCCCCGCCACGGTGGACCGGCACTACTGGGACAACCATCCCACGTCGGCGGCGTCGACAACGCTTTCGCGCGCCTTGAAGCGGCGCGGCTGGACGTTCGTGGGGCCGACGACGATCCATGCGTTCATGCAGGCGGTGGGCATGGTCAACGAGCACATGAACGGTTGCGTCTGCCACCAGGAGATCGAAGCCGCGCGCGGGGCCTTCAAGCGGCCCGGATAGCGGGGATTGCACGCCGGATATTGAGTTAGTTGCGGTTCGCAAGTATATTGGTTGCGAACCGCAACTTAGGGCGTCCGCCATGGATCTCATCGATTTTCCGTCCCGGTCCCGGGAAAAGACCATCCAGGACTTGCGCGAGTTTTCCCGCAAGCTGGTGCGTGAACTGGGCTTCATGCGCACGTCGCTGGCCGGCAGCGACCTGGCGCCGTCGGCGGTGCACGCCATCATCGAGATCGGCTTGCAGCCGGGCATCCAGGCGCGCGATCTGGCGGCCATGCTCAGGCTGGACAAATCCAACACCAGCCGGCAGGTGGCCAAGCTTGAAGCGGGCGGATTGCTGGCGCGCGAGACCGACGCCGGCGACGCGCGCTCGTCCAGGCTCTACCTGACCGATGCGGGAAATGCGCTGCGCGCGCGGATCGATCAGTTCGCCACGGACCAGGTGTCGCATGCGCTGCGGCGCCTGTCGCCGGCCGACCAGGAATCGCTGATCCGCTTCCTGTCGCTGTACGCCGACGCGCTGTCCAAGGAAAACCCCAACGTTACGCCCGCGAGCGCGGCCGGCGCCATCGAGGACCAGATCCATCAGGGCTATCTGCCCGGGTGCATAGGCGATATCGCCAGCCTGCATGCCCGCTACTACGCGCAGGCCTCGGGCTTCGGGGTGTACTTCGAGCGCAAGGTCGCGACGGAGCTGTCCGATTTTGCCGAATGCCTGCCGGCGGCGGGCAAGAGCATGTGGCTGTACGTGGACGGCGGCAGGACGCTGGCATCCGTCGTCATCGATGGCGACGCGGCGGCCCGGCAGGCGCATTTGCGCTGGTTCATCGTGGACGAGTCGCTGCGCGGGATGGGCGTGGGCCGGGCCCTGCTGGCGCGCGCCATGGCGTTCGTGGACACCCAGTACGACGAAACCTATCTGTGGACCTTCAAGGGGCTGGATGCCGCCAGGCATCTGTACGAGGCGGCGGGCTTCACGCTGACCCACGCGTCCGAAGGCAGGCAGTGGGGCAGCGTGGTGGTCGAACAGCGGTTCAGCCGCCCTAGACCACGCTGATGCGCAGCTCGGCCAGCAGCGCCGCCGCCTGGGTCTTGGAAATGGTGGCGCCCGCCAGCCGCGCCGCGGCGGTCAGGTCGATGCCGCTGAGATCCACCTCGCGCAGGTCCGCGCCTTCGAAGCGGACGTTCTTCAGCGTGGCGTTGCGCAGGCTGCCGCCCTGGAAGACGGTGTCGCGGAAATCGCTGCCGGACAGGTCCGCGTCCGAGAAGTCCAGTTGAACGATGTCCGACTTGCGGAACGACACGCCGCGCAGCAAGGCGCCGACCAGCAGGCATTCTTCCAGCGACCAGCCCAGGCAGGCAATGCCGTCGAAGTCGGAGCCTGTCAGCTTGCAGCCCTGGAACCGCGCCGAGGCGAGCCGCGCGCGGCGCCAGTTGGCGTTGTTGAGATCGCAGTTCTGGAACACGGCGTCGCTCGCGTCCGCCGAGGCGAAGCTGACTTGCCCCCCGCGGCAGCGCAGCCACTGGGAATCGGCCAGATTGGCGCCCTGAAACGAGGCGTCCGCGATGGCGCAGGCGGTGAATTGAAAGCCGCGCAGGTCCAGGCGGGAAAAGTCCGCGTTTTGAAAGTCGCAGTCCTGGAACGACAGGGGGGTGCCCGCGGCCTGTTCGATCAGGGCCTGCATGACGTTTCGGTCTACGTCCCGGCCCGTCAGGGGCTCGATGGTGTGTTGTGTCATGGCGCTATTGGAACATGCCATTTTCCACGCAGAACACCACCAGCTCCTGGTCGGTCCGCACGTTCAGCTTGCGCATGGCCGCGATCTTCTGGCCGCTGACGGTCTTGACGCTGCGCCGGAGCGTGCCAGCCACCTGCATCATCGATTCGCCGCGGATGAAATGGCGCAGCACTTCGAATTCCTTGGGCGACAGGCTGTTGATGCGGTCGCCGATGAATTCGCTGCGCGAGGCCATCCGGTCGCTGCGCTGAAAACCCGGGGGATGATATCTGCGCCCCGCCCACAGCGTGTGCAGCGCCGTGACGATTTCAGCCAGGTCGTCGCGCTTGAGCACCACCGCGGCAACGCCCGCGTCATAAAGGGCCGAAATGATCATGGGGTTGGACATCATGGTCAGCACGACGACCTGCGTGCGCGGAAAGTGCCGGGTCAGATATTCGATCAGGCGCATCCCGTCGCCATAGCGTTCGTCGCCGGGCATGGAGTAGTCGGTGACGACCACATGCGGCGGTTCGCTGGCCAGCTGTTCGACCAGCGCCGTGGGGCTGGCCACCGCCGCGACGACCTCGAAGGCCAGATTCTTTTCGAGCAGGTCGCGCATGCCCATGAGCACGAGCGGGTGGTCATCGGCCAGGACAATTCGAAGTCTTTCCATGCGGTTGCGCTGTCGGATGAGCAGGAGGCATCGGTGGATTTTGCACCAGGCTTCTGGCTTGAACCAGAGGTGCCGGTGTCCGCGTTGAGCGTCCTGTCGTCGGTAAGCTCCTTCAGCCTCCGGGGCCCTTCACCGATTGCAGGTTCTGCCGCAGCACCGTCAGCGGCAAGGGCTTGATCAGCAGGGCGTTCATGCCCGCGTCCAGTCCGCGCTGCAGTTCGTCCGGAAAGGCGTTTGCCGTGACGCCAAGAACCGTTTTTCGATAACCGCGCGCCCGCAGCCTGCGCGTGAACTCGTAGCCATCGACCAGTGGCATGTTCAGGTCGGTCAGCACGGCGTCGAAGCTCAACAGGTCCGGCAGGGCCAGGGCCTCCTGGCCGTTTCCCGCCAATGCCACCGAACAGCCCAGGAGTTCGAGTTGCTCTTGGAGGACGAGCTGGCTGATGGGGTGGTCTTCGGCGACCAGGATGCGCAAGGCCAGCGGTTCGGGCCTGGCGCCGGGGCCGGAAGGCGGGGCCAGCGTGGCGCCGCCGCGCGCCAATTGCACGGCATGGGCGATGCTTGCCAGGTTGTAGGCGCTGGCAAACCAATGGCGGGGGCCGTCGTCGACGCGGGGCCGCTGGCCTGGAGGATGCACGATCACGCGAGGCCCGCCCCATTGGGCGGTTTCCTGGCCAGCGGGCCAGGCTTGCAGCAGGACCGCGGGCCGGGCGGCCGGCGAGCCGGCGGGCGCGTCGCCGGGCGGCGGATACGGCAGCGCCACGGCTCCCCAGCGTTCGAGCCAGCCGCACAGATTGGCGACGATTTCCGGTACGGCGCCCAGGACATACACGGCGGTGTTGTCGAGCGGAAGCGGGGAAGCCTGGGACGAATCCGGGGCCAACGGAAGGCGGACGTCGAACGTGATGCTGGTGCCCAGGCCGGGTTCGCTGACCGCGTTGAGCTTGCCGTTCATCATGTCCGACAGGCGGCGGCAGATGGCCAGCCCCAGGCCGGTACCGGGCGAATGCGGCCGGGTGTCGCCGTCCACCTGATAGTAGGGTTCGAACAGGCGGGCCTGATGTTCCGGCGCGATGCCCAGGCCCGTGTCGGCGACCTGGAAGCTCAGGTCGGCGAAATCGGCGTCAAGGCCGGCCAGCTTCAGCCGCAGGACAATCTGCCCGGAACCGGTGAACTTGACGGCATTGCTGACCAGGTTGTCCAGGATTTGCCGGATGCGGGCAGCGTCGCCCACCACGGCATCGGGCGTGTCGGGAGCGGCCACCGCGTAGCTGCGCAGCCCCTTGGCTTGCGCGCGGGCGGCAAAGCTGGCGACGACGTCGTTCATCAGCCTTGCGGGCGAGAACGGCGCGGGTTCCAGGACGGCGTGGCCAGCCTCGATGCGGGACAGGTCCAGCGTCTCGTTGATGGTGTGCAGCAGCGTCGCGGAGGACTGCTGGATGGTTTCGAGATACTGCGCCTGCTGGCCGCTGACGGGCGTCAGTGCAAAGAGCTCGAGCGTGCCGAGGATGCCGTAGAGCGGCGTGCGGATCTCGTGGCTCATGGTGGTCAGGAAGACCGTCTTGGCCTGGCTGGCGGCCTCCGCGTCGCGTTTGGCCTGCAGCAGCGAATGCTCGACCTTCTTCAGCGCCGAGATATCGCTGATGCCGCAAAGCACCACGGCTTCGCCGCGATACGTGGTGGGGGCGAAGGTGAGATAGGCGCTGCGGCCATCCGAGAGCTCATGTTCCTGGACGGCGCCGTCGCCCAGGCCGGAGAGGATCTGTTCGCGCCACTGCGGCGCACCCTGGAACCAGCGCCGCGCCATGTCGTTGGACAGCACGACCTCGCCGTTGGCGCGGCGCAGCAGGCAGAGCCCCACGGGCGCCACTTCGATCAGCTTGCGGTTCAGGGCCTCGGTGTCCCGCAGGGCCTCGTACTGGCGTCGCGCTGGCAGCACCAGCCGGCGGCGGATGTAGCGGGTCAGCAGGAGGACGGTGGCGGACAGCAGTAGCGACAGGGCGCCAGCCCATCGCAGCGCGGACAGGTTTTCTTCCAGCACGCGCCGGATAGGCGTGTCGTAGACCAGCCGCCAGCCGTCCTCGCCGACCGACTTGCTCAGCACCAGGCGTTCCGGCAGCCAGCCCTTTCCGTGCAGGCTGAAGGAATCCATCGTGAGGGCGCGGCCGAACGCGACGTCCGCGACATCCGCGCCCGGACTGTGCAGCATGGGCCGGCCCTTTTCGTCGAAAAGCACGTAGCTGCCGCCGGTGGCGCGCGAGACGTCCACCGCGGCGTCCACGCCGGTGACGTCCAGGCCGATCCAGCCGGCCCCCGGGTCGGCGAGGTCGAGCGGGGTATAGAGAAAGAGCTGCTGCGCGGCAGCGTGCCTGGGCGCGTGCAGCCAGACGATGGGCGCCAGACCGTCCGGCTGGTGGCGGGCTTCGATGCCGGACAGCGCGTCGGCCAGCCATTGCTGAGTCTGCGGATCAATGGGCGGCGGCGCCGGCTGACCGTGCGCGGCCTGGCGCAGCGTGCGCGAGTGGCGCGCCGAGCTGTAGACGAGCCCGGCTTCGGCCAGGGCGATATCGCGCAGGTCGCGGCGCGTCAGGATCAGGGCCCAGTCGAACGCGCCGGGTTCCTCTTCAAGCGGCAGGACTTCGACCTGCCGGGTGGTGCCCAGATAGACGGAGGTTTGGCCGATGGGCTCGCCCCGGGTGTTGCGCACCGCCGAGGCCGAGATGGACCGCAGCAGGGCTTCGCGGCGATCGAAGAATAGCTGCGCCTGGTAGGCCGCGGCGTTCATCTGGCGGCGGTAGGCGGAGACGGCCTTGTTGAAGGTCCAGGAAAGATAGATGGTGGCGCCCGCCGCGATGCAGACGATCAGGGCCGCCGCAAGAAAATGCAGAAGCAGGGAGGCCGTGCGGGGCGCGGCCTGGGGGTCAAGGGCGAGGGCGCCATGGTCGTCTACCAGCATCCGATGCATGGTAGGAACCCGCATCCGCCGGGAGAATAAGAAGAATCTCAAAAGCGCCGGGGGGCGCGCGGGGGGATGCGGCGCGGCGGCGGCCCGCCTTGGGCCGTCTCGCGCCTGGCTGGCCGTGCCTGACCGGCCGCGCCTGACCGACAGTACCTGACCGGCCGTACCTAACCGGCCGTACCCGGCCACACCGTACCTAACCGGCCGTACCCGGCCATACCGTACTTAACCGGCAGTTTCCGATTGCAGGCGGCCCAGGATGAAGCCGTCCACCGCGCTGGTGCGTCCGCGCCACAGCGTGGGCTGTCCGGCGATGGGCGTGCCGTCCGCCGTGAAGAACAGGGCATCCGCAAGGTGGATGTAGTTCGGCAGCGGATCGACCGGCTGGGGCAGACGGAACACGTCGCCCAGTTCCGCCAGCGACGCGTGCACGGTCTTGCGGGTATCCGCGTCCAGCGTTTCCAGCGAACTCGTGAATTTGACGGCGAAACTGTCGAAGTATTCCGCGCCCGATATGATCGATCCGGACACCAGCATGCCGCCCATCTGCAACGTCACGCCGATGCTTTCGATCTGGCTGCCGTTGTTCACCAGGTTGACCAGGAACTGCAGGAAGGCGTCCGCGCCGGGGACGGCGCCCGCGGGCTGGCCGGGGGTGGGTTCAATGCTCATGAAGGAATCTCTGGAATGTTTGCAAGAGCCACAAGATACTCGAACGGCGTGAAAAATACCTGCCCCGCAATAGCGGAATAAGCGGCCGGTTCGGGTGTCTGTCCAGGTCTTCCCGCGCCGCGCCGGCAAGTTAACTTGGCACCCTGAGGGTCAATCCCGTGACGGGCCGCCGCCAGCGCCGCGCTGCCGGCCGGGCGCCACGCACCGAATTCTTTGGGGCATCCATGAGCATCGTAAATTCCCTGGGCATCACCTCCGGTTCCGAACCGTCCATGGCCGCGTCCCGGTCCGGTTCGGGCGCGGGCGATTTTCGCGCGGCCTTCGCCAGCGCCACCGAGCGCAGCCGCTCCGCCATGGCGGGCGGTGTCTCGGGCGCCGCGCAGGCTGCGCCTTCGCAGGCCGAACAGGAATTCCTGGACTACGCATCGATGTCCCTGGAAGACAAGATGCTCTATGCGGCCCTGGCCAGCCTGGGCATCTCCAAGCAGGAATACGACGCCATGTCGGCGGCCGAACGCCTGGAAATCGCCGAGAAGGTGTCGCTGGTCATGCAGCAACTGGCCAAGGCCGAAAACACCCAGGAAGTGCTCTAAGGCCTTCCTGGCGTGAAGCGGCCCAGGCGCCCGCGGATCACCAGCCCCAGCAGGTGCCGGCCGCGGGCTTGCCGCAAGTGCGGTAGTTGACGGCGAACCACAGTTTTCCCGCGTTGCGCGGGCTGGAGTCGGACGTCTTGATGTCGTCGCGCGGAAGCTCTTCCAGCGTGTCGCGCGCCTTCTTGGTGGGCGTGCCGCTGGCGGCGTCGGGAACCAGGGCGATGCGGCCCAGGCTGGCCGCGTCGCGGTCGTCGAAGACGATGTCGGTGCCGTTCAGCGTATTCATCTTCAGCGACGCATCGCGCACGGCGGCGGCATAGCTGTCGTTCGAGCCGGTGGCGATCAGGTCCTTGTTCAGCGTGCTGACGGCGAGAATCTGCGCGGCGGCGGCCGGCGGCCGCATCTTGTACTGGTCCAGCGCGGGCAGCCCACCGCCGGCAACCTGGCGGCGCAGCCAGTCGCCCCACAGGAACTCGGCGAATTCGGGCAGATCGCCGTTGCTGTAGGCGATGTCCCGCGTGAAATACACCAGTGAGCGGTAGCGGTCTTCCTGCATGCCGCCGGCCTCGTGCACACTGGGCAGCCCCAGGCGGTTGGGCAGTTGATCCACGGTGATGGGCTGGTTCTGGCCATCGCGCAGCCAGACGCGGCGCTCGTCGACCATGCGCTGCCAGAAGGCGGCGGCCGTGGTCAGGCCGCTGTAGTTGGCGTCGACCTTGACCCAGACGGGCAGCTTGGGGCCGCCATCGAAGATCTCGCGCAGCGACGAAAAGGTGTGATGGCCGTCGGTCAGGTAGAGGTTGCCGTCCCAGCCGACGACGACGGACTTCAGGTTGGCGGCGTTCGTGCCCGGCGCGTCCAGGCAGGCGAAGGTGGCGGGCTGGTCCAGCCGCGCCGCCCGCGCCTCGGCGATGCTCTGGAATGCCTGCTTGCGCTCGCCGCCTCCCATGTCCTCGCAGTAGTCATCGAATTTCTTGCCTACCGTGCGGTCCAGGTAGTCAAGTTGTTTGGCGGGATCGGCCGCCCACGTCGCGCGGTCGAAGTCGCCCTGCCAGCGGCCCAGCTTGTAGTAGATCTGGTCGTAGCCGATGGCGGTCTGGGTGGGGCGCAGTTCTTCGATGCGCACCTGGATGACGTCCCCCGGCTTGGCTGCCAGATAGGCCGGATTGCGCGCCGGGGTTTCGGAGACGGGCGGGGCCGGAGTTGGGGCCGGCGTCGGAGAAGGGATGGGGGCCTCGGCGTCGTCGTTGGCGCCGCCGTTGCAGGCGGCCAGGGCCAGCGGCAGCAAGACCATGGCGAAGGCGCGCAGCAGGGGGCGGGGGCGCGCGTGCGCGGACAAGGGTTGCTTGCGAAAAGTCAGGGGCATGGAATTCTTGGGGCTGCGATCAAAGAGAGGGACCGATCATGCCGGATGCGTGTTTCCCGCGCATTGCACTGCACGGCCATTCAACCACGTTTATGCCCCGTGCAGCAGCGACCGCAGGGAGAGGATGACGTCGCGGACCTGGGCCTGCGTGGCGGGCGTCAGGCCAGTGGTGCGCAAGGCGTGTTCGAGCGTGTCGGCGTGGCTGTCCGGCCGGGGAATCTGCAGGGACAGAAAGGCGCCCCGGATGCGGTGCAGGGTGAGCGCCGCGTCGATGGCATCGCGCCGATGCAGCGCCTGTTCCAGCGCGGCCAGGTCCTGGTTCATCGTGTCGATGAACAATCGGCGATAACGCAGGGGCAGCGCGCCAAGGGGGCCGGATTCGGCGGCTGGCGGCGGGTGTGCGGGCACGGAGGGGGGCGGCTTAGCCATGACGCCTGTCCAAGCCTGTGCGTGTGCTGTCGGGCATGGAACGATGTTAGGTAGCGCCGGGATCCAGCGCTATAGGATCAGACTGACATCGTTCGGCCGCGGCCTGCGGGGGCAGGGCCGGCGCCGCGCGGCGGGCCGGCCCCCAGCGCGTTTAGAACTGGTGGCGGATGCCCACGCCCGCGGCGGTGCTCTTCAGACCGTCGATGAACGCGTAGTCCGTGCCGTACGAGCCATAGGCGTACAGGTTGGTGCGCTTGGACAGGTCGTA
>RCUH01000416.1_pt1 | contig 45454 bp, 44 predicted proteins | sample 2166191 | NCBI WGS metagenome assembly RCUH01 (sample SAMN09932848, study PRJNA488358) | compost metagenome | feature: garden; material: soil; isolation source: compost soil in an enriched community after 214 h of incubation | place: Germany: Experimental Botanical Garden Goettingen | collected... | reverse complement strand
TTCTTCATGTTTAAAGACTCCCCTCTACTTCTTCACGCGTAGGCATACCGCCCTGGGCCCCAAATTTAGTCACCGATAATGAGGCTGCACGATTAGCGAACCTTACACTCTCATAGACGGACTTCCCCTCAGCCAGGGCTACGGCAAATGCGGCATTGAAGGTATCGCCAGCCCCCGTCGTATCTACAGCTTCAACCTTATAAGCAGGGACAAGAACTTCCTGCGTGCCATCGTGATACCTAACTCCCTGGGCACCTTCCGTAATGAACAATTTGTTAGGATATTTCCGAAGCGCTTCCGCCGTACTCAGTCCATCAAAAACAATAGCTGCCTCGTGCTCATTCGGTGTAAGATACGCAGCATTCTCAATTACTGAAGGGTCCACTGCCCGGGCAGGTGCCGGATTCAGCAGAAGTGGGATGTTCATCTCAGCACAGATTTGACTGACAAGGACAACGGTCTCCTCCGGAATCTCCTGTTGGATCAAGATCATGTCCATCTCCCCAATCACGTCAAGCTTCTGCTTGATATATTCCGGGGTTACTAAATCATTGGCTCCTTTGACGACGACAATACTGTTATCCCCTTCAGCCAGTACAATATGGGCCGTTCCACTTTCACAATATGTAACCGGTTCCACATGGCTGACAGAAATACCATTTGATTTGAAATTGTTCAAAATAATATTGCCAAAGTTATCTTCTCCTACCCGGCCGATCATAATTACCTCAGCACCAAGCCGAGCGGCAGCAACTGCCTGGTTGGCCCCTTTTCCGCCGGGAACCATCTTGAAGCTTTCACCGAGCACGGTCTCACCCGCACCCGGACGTTTGTCTGAAGTCACGACCAGATCCACCGCGCAGCTGCCTATTACACCGATTTTAACCATATTAATCCACCTTTCTTGTCGTATCCCGCTCGGCAAAGCTTACGGGCATTTGAATATTATTGTGATGCGCATACCCATGCTCCATAAGTTCAATTAAAAGACCTGCTGCTTCCCTGCCCATCTCGTAAGCGGGTTGATGAATTGTTGAAAGTGAGGGATACACCAGACTGCTAAGGGGAATATCGTCAAAGCCTATAATCTGCAATTGATCTGGTACCTGCTTACCTAGGCGAAGTGCTTCATGAAGCACGGCCGCGGCTGCGATATCATTACTTGCGATAACCCCATCGGTATCCGGGTATTTCTCGAATAATTCCTTGGCGCTAGCCCCCGCTTGCTCATAGGAGAAGGAGGACGTATGAACGATCTGGTAGGGTATTCCGGATTGTTCAAGAATCTCAAGCGCACCCTGATAACGGTCTTGAGCCGGCCGTACATGCTTCGGTCCTTGTTGAATCGTAACGTTCCGGCTTCCACGGGCCAGGATTTCCTGAGCCGCTATGCGTCCACCTTCTCGGCCATCCGCGTAGACAGACGGCATGTCATTAGAAGTTCTATCTAGAAAGACAACCGGGATCTTCAGTTTCATATAAGTGTCTGCGTTCGGATCGTTCGTTGAAGAAATCACGCCGACCACGTTGTTCTGGACAAAAGTCTGAATGTAATCCCGTTCTTTGTGTTCATCTTCATCACTATTCCCGAATACCAACCGGTAGCTGCTCTCCTGCATTCGATCCTCAACCCCGCGAGCAAGCTCGGGGAAATATGGGTTCGTAATATCAGGCAAGAGAAGACCGATCAATTTGGATTTCCGTTTAAATAAAGAACGCGCCACTTCATTGGGCGAATAATTTAATTGTCTGATCGCTTCATCAACTTTCTGACGGGTATTCTCATGAACATAACCCGTATCGTTAATGACTCTGGAGACCGTAGCCACAGATACACCTGCGTGGTATGCGACATCTTTGATTGTGGTCATTGTCTTATCACCTCTTAATGTGTAACCGGTTACTCACTCAAAATAACACACTATTTTCTCTTTGACCACCCATTTTGTTAAACGCTTTCACAGTGGTTTTTTACAGACCCATGTGTATACCATCTCAAATTCGTATCATTAAGACCCCTTATATTTCTCTACAAAAAAAAGCCCGCATCAACTGCGGACCTCAAGAAAACACTTCGCGACTGCGGAACGTACGATATGTACCAAGTACAACTCCAACAACAATGATTGTCATCACGATTAGATACAAGTTCAGATAGGACAGCTCCAGCCCGAATATGGAATAGCTTACCGGAGTTTGAAAAAGCTTCGTTACCCGCATCATCGTGCTGAACGAAAATTCCTCAATCCACTTGGCCCAGCCCGGATTAAAATTCATCACATCAAATGCCAAATAAGGAACCCCTACTAGCGCTGCATTCACGACCATAGCAATAAACGATGTGGAACTGAGGGAAGACACCAACAATGCAATACACCCAAAGATCAGGCTACCCACCAAATGCGTAATCAGCTGAACCTCATAGTACTGAATTGCGGTGAACTTATAAGGTGAGAACTCATAACCAAAGCCGACAAAGTACATCCCCACACTCTGTAGTGGTGTATCCGCTCCGGCCAGATTGCCAAACCTAAGCCAGTACACCAGCAAGTTGACGCTTGTGAACACAGTAACACATATCACAACATATAACATGGACGCCATGAGTTTTGCCGATACCAGCTGCCCTTTTCCACGTTTGCTGCTTCGCAATAACGCCGCTGTTCCTAGTGCATACTCCTCTGCAAATACCGGAGCCAAACCCAGTAAAATCATGACTATCATAAAGAGCGGACCAAATTGATCAATGTATTCAAGGAGATAGCCCCATGGTTTATTGTAGTGAATTTCGGAGACTGTTACCGTGCGCTCCATGACTTTGCCGCTCTCGTCATATCTTATGGAGTTCTTGTTTGATTCAGGCGAAAATATGGAAATATCATAAAATACACCATCACGATTCTGGGTTTCTTCACTATAACTCGTGTTTTGCAAATGATCCTGGGCGACTTTTACCTTCTCGGCTGTAATGGGGCCTTCATAAGGTTTGTAATACGATGTCCCGTTCATCGGCCCGGAATGACCGAAACAGGCATATAAGACAAGCAGCGAAATGAGCCCGGCAAGTGCCAGATAAATGCTTTTACGCGTAATAATTTTAACAAATTCAAATTGGGTTAAACGAATCATGATGTCACCTCCTCGTCAAAATAGTGCATATATACATCTTCGAGCCGAGGCGGCTCTGGTACAGCTTGCGGGACAGGACGTTCTTTGGCCAGGATTCTGGCAACGATCCCGTCTTCCTGATAGGACAAACCACTTACCTTGAAATGAAATGTAAGTTCGGCAAGCTGCTGCTCCGTCAAAATCGCTTTCCATACACTGCCCTTCATTCTGTTCATAATCTCTGCCGGTGTATTCCGGGTAATAAGCTTGCCTTTGTTCATCAGGATCATTTCCTTACACGAAAATTCCAGGTCCGAAATGATATGTGTCGATAACAATACAATCCGGTCTCTTCCCAGCTCGCCAATAATATTGCGGAATCGAATGCGCTCCTTCGGGTCCAGCCCAGCCGTGGGTTCATCGAGAACCAGAATCTGCGGATCATTCAGAAGGGCCTGGGCGATTCCAAGCCGCTGCTTCATGCCACCTGAGAATGTGCGAATTTTATGCTGCGCCTGCTTCTCCAGATCAACCATACGTAATGTCTCCTGAACACGGACAGAGGCCTGTTCCACACTCAGCCCTTTCAACGAACACATATACATGAGAAACTTATGGGCGCTGAAACGGTTATAAAATCCAAAGCGCTGTGGCATATATCCCAATATGCTGCGATAATGATCTCCCATCTGTTCAATGGGTTGCCCATCCAGCATAATTTGCCCAGACGTTGGCTTGGAAATGTCTACAAGCATGCGAAGCAACGTTGTTTTGCCCGCTCCATTCGGTCCGAGCAGACCGTAGACGCCACCGCTGGAAAGCTCGAGCCAGAACGATTGCACGGCCCACTTGTCTCTATACTTCTTGGATACGTTATCCATGGTCAATATCAAAGGAATAACCTCTTTCTGTCTGTGATGTATATTTTCGCGCCATCTGGTAGATCTGACTGATCAACAGGATCACTCCGCATAAGGCGGCCGTTAGGAGTACTGACGGCTGGATCGATTGAAGTAGCCCAACGAATTTGGGATTACTTAATGCAAGCCATATCAGTCCGAACCATAGTGTCAAAAAGATACTGACAGCTCTTCCACCTCTGACACGCATCGCCAGCCACAGACTGGCCCCTGCAGCGATCATCAGCTGTGTGTACCATAGACCGACTCCACTCCATAAGATGGAACTGCCTGTTCCACCGGATATCGCCAGCATAAGCAGAAATACAAATGCAATATTCCCTGCGAGCACTACGATCAGACGGGTCAGCATCAGCTGCTGTGCCGTAATTTTGCAGGTCAGCTCGATTTCCATGAGCCCCTCATCCCTGCCTTTGAATACTTCCAGCAATCCAAGAACAAAAGGTACAGGAACCAGAACGAGACCGCTCATGAAAGGATCGATTTTACTATGTGTTCCCAGCCAAAATCCGAGCAACAAGAGCAGCGAACAAACCAACCAGTATGATTTGTGGAAAACTGCGATCTCACCCCGAACAAGCTGGAACAATTCTCTCATTGACTTTCCGTATGATTGTTTCGGACGAACACTCGCATGATCCGGCACATAGGCATCCAGTACCCTGATCGTTCTGTCGATCTCCATTTCGGATGGAAAATCGACCGCATACTCGTCCAGATAGGAAGCAATTTCGTTGTACTCCTCTATCTCCAATTCAGCTGCTTGGTTTCGTTTATCCCTGTGTCCTCTTCGTTTCATCCCGTTCACCTCCCAGAATGATTTCCCTTAATTTCGTTATGCCCAAGCGTATGCGTGACTTCACTGTCGATTCATTGGCCCCCGTCAGCTCGGCAACCTCCCTGATCTTTAGTCCGTTGTAATAGTTCAGGATAACCGCGTCCCTCTGGTGCTCGGGCAAACTTAATACCGCCTGCCTGACTTGTTCGTTCTGAAGCCGTTTATGGAATATGTTCCATACATTCTGGTGTTCACTGGCAGGGAGCGCCTCTTCCTTTAACTCACTCTCTTTCTGCTGTTGTTTGAAATCGCGTCCTCGAAAATAATCCAGGCAATGATTTACTGCAATTTTCAGCAGCCAGTGACTGAATTTTCCGGTGTCCCGATACTTGTCCAGTGAACTCATCATTTTTACAAACACTTCTTGGGTCAGATCATAAGCGGTATGATAGTCTCCAGTTTTCCGGTATACGTAGGCGAATATGGACTTATAGTGCCGTTTTACCAGCACTTCCATGGCAGCCCGGCTGCCTTCATGAATTTCTTGTATAAGCTCTTCATCATTCAACGCTCCCTCCCCCCCTCAATTCAATTAACGATGACTCGATCAAAAAAGATCAAAAATAACACAAAAATAAGCCCACGGTGAATAATTGCTAGAATTTGCGATGATTACCGGAGTAATCAATTCAAAAGCTTCCGTCATATCTACCTATTGTAAGGTACAGATTCTACTGAATTTTCCGATATCAATGGGGACTAAAAAAGATGACTCCTATACAGTACAGGAATCACCTTTTAAGTGCGGACCAATTCTCTTTTTCATCAGAACCTTTTCTTTCTTTTAAAAACAACAATAATATACCGGGATGCACCCTCAGTTTGACTAGTATCAAAACAGGATACAAGTTCCCATCCCTCTTGACCATGAACATTCAGTTCATCCTGAAACTCCTGCTCGTCAATCTTTCCACCCAGAAATCCACCAGTCTTGAACTTTATCGTTCTGTATTCCCACGGTTCCATCTCATTCATCCTTTCAGATTAACTTAGTAGAGCAGCTTAATATACACTAATTATATCCAGTAAGGTCTGGTAGAACCACCTGAGTTGCTCTTTGCATAGCTTCAAAATTTTGTAATAATGTTATTAATTACATTAATGAAGGGAGCGCCTTAATGAAAGTCATCTTATTGATCGTGACGATCTTTGTCATCATTCTATTTGTATTATCTATGATTCGCAGTATACGCAGCAGACGAAGTGCACATCGGCTAAATCCGTTAGCCAGGCGATTCCGTAAGGCGCCTGCAGCTCCATCCTTGTCGGAGCCAGGAAGTCCGGCTTATGATCTGGCCATCAAGTTGGAGAGGTCGATCTCATCGGAATGGTCCAATGCCTTGAAGCAGCGTGTTCTTTCAGAGCATCCGTATATCACGGAACTTGAATACGAATGGCGCTGGGTTGAATTGAAGCGGTTCTTTGTCATGTGTTCGGTTCTGAAGCAGGTTCCTATGTTCAGCCGGGCTGTTGACGAGGTTTGGCATGAAATGCTCATGTACACTCAAGAATATCAGCAATTCTCCAACCGGTTCCTGGGGCAGATGCTCCACCATGCTCCTAATGGAGAACCTTCGATTCCTATGCCGGGTGAACGTGCCTGGTTCGATCTTGTATATGTGGAACTATTCGGCTGGAATTATCACAGTGCACTAATCTGGGGAGCTTTCTTCAGGAGTCCTCTTCCAAGGGAGGAACTCGAACTGTATAGGTATCCCACCAAAGCGCTTGAACCACAGAGCCGCTTTAACGCTTGGGCTTATGAGAACTCACCTGAAGCACGTAAAGCGATTGACAGTATACTCAATAATCTGCAGTTCCGTATCGGGACTGCTGAAGAGGGGCTTGCACCAGACCACAAAATGGATTTCCGGAATTCGGAGTTACTGTTAGCCTCGGCCGTATTCTTCTCGATAAATGATCCCGATAACTTTGTGAACCATATGGTTCCTGAGCAGCTGCCTGATCGAAAAGACACCTCTGGCTGCAGTTCCGCTTCGGCTTGCGGCTCAGGGGGATCGGATTCCTGCAATCCGGGCTGTTCTTCGGGCAGCTGCAATAGCTCTTCCTGCAGCAGTAACTCTTCCTGCAATAGCTCTTCCTGCAGCAGTTCTTCATCCTGCGGCAGTAGTTGCGGAGGCGGGGGCGGAGATTAATCTTGCCGTTTTGTGGAGCGGGACAGACGTTGAGCCTGTTGAACCTGCTCCACATTCACACTATTACTCCCAATCAATCAGGGCTCTATGTAATTTGCTCGCATCCTATTTTGCTAGTTCAAAACTTTCTCGTACAAATTAATGCTCCAGTCCTCCTTGCATCTTATAAATTTAAAGTTCAGCTCCTTATAGTAACTATTCAGTCTCTCATTCTTGTCCATGCAGTCCAAGCGGACAGCATTCTTACCTCTACCTGCTATGTATTCCGCTGCAAGTTCAAATCTCCCTTGGGTATAGATAAAGATAAGACCCTCTTAGACAAGGGTCTTATCTTTCGTACTGCAACTGATCCTGCTCAGCGTATTCGCCGGGCAAAATCTACAAACTGGAACTTATCCAGTCTATGTCTGGACTCCGTATACTGGAACAAAGTGGTATCTTCCAAATATACGAAATTGCGCACCACTACAACATGTGACAAGCCCTTTAAATCCATCAGCCTGCGATCATCCTCTGCCGCTTCTTCCACCGAAATTTCCTTCTTGGCGTAACTGATGACCAAACCCAAGGTTTGTTCGACATAATCATAGATAGACCCTGCGGCTATCTCCTCGGTCATAGACTGTACGGCTTCAGGGAGAAAATAGTCTTTGTCCAGAATGACACGTTCATCTTCAATTTCTCTGGCCCGTATAACTTCCCAGACCGGGGCATGAACGGGGATCTGAAGATAAGAGGCAATATCTTTAGGTGCTTCGATCAGCCCTGTCCGCTCCACAATCGTTCTGGAAGGCCGACCAATCTTCTCGGACATCTCCTTGAAACTGATCAGTCCTGTAATAGGGAAGTTCATCCGTCCAATATCAAGCACATATGAGCCTTTGCCCATTATTTTATGGATATAACCATTCTGGGACAGTAAATTGAGTGCTTTCCGAACCGTCTCTCGGGTTGTACCATACTGTTCAGTAAGCTCGCTCTCAGAGGGCAATTTCGTACCCGGCTCCAGCAAGCCGGTCTGAATTTTCTCTGCATACTCATTATAAATGTTCAGGTATATATTCTTTTTCACTGTTAATCACCGTCCCCATCTTACCACAAGCCGAAGAATGAAAGAAGCGCAGCCCATGAAGGACTGCGCTATCTATTCAACGATTCTATTCTGACTTTCTTCTTACGAAGTCAAGCGAATGCTTAGAATAACATCGCGATTAATCGTAACAGAGCCCGTGGGCTTCTCTTCGATCTGCTCTACTATTTCCTGCCCATCCGGAATAAGAATTGGAGTGATCAGCGGTAATCCGGCAGCACGAATGGCATCCATATCGAACTCAATCAGCAGCTGTCCAGCCTTCACTTCATCGCCGGTTTGGACATGCGTGGTGAACCCGCTGCCTTTCAGTGATACCGTATCAATACCGACATGAACCAGAATTTGCAAACCTGTGGCATGCTGCAGAATTACAGCGTGCTTACTCTTGATCACATGAGCTACAGTCCCGTCAAATGGAGCGACAACACGCCCTTCGGTTGGCTCAATTGCGATTCCCTGTCCCATCTGTCTTTGGGCAAAGGCAGGATCAGGCACTTGATCGAGCGGGACCGCCGTCCCGGTAAGCGGCGAGCGAATTTCAAGGATGTTCGCGCCGGAATGCGTCTTCTCGGATATCGGCTCAGCCTCAACGGATCGTTCCGCTGTTACTGCTGGGTCTGCCTGCTTGTTTCTATTAGAGAATTTACCGTATAGTACCGTTAATCCAAATGGAACCACCAGTACAATCCCCATTCCCGCGAAGAATACCAGCCATTGATTCGGGAAGATGGATAGGAAGCCAGGAATCCCGCCTACCCCAATAGAAGAAGCCAGTACATGGTTCAACGTCAGAAGAATTCCGCCTAGCGCAGAACCGACCATACCAAAGATAAATGGATATTTGAACCGGATGTTCACCCCGAAGATCGCCGGTTCCGTTACACCCAGAAAGGCAGAGACGGATGAAGTAACCGCAAGTCCTTTCGCTTTCTGATCTCTCAGTACGAACAGCATCGCAAGCGCCGCAGCACCCTGTGCAATGTTAGACAGGGCCAGCATAGGCCATAAGAACGTTCCTCCTTGACTGCCGATAAGCTGAACGTCAACAGCAAGGAACGTGTGATGCATTCCGGTAACAACCAACAAGGCATATAATCCACCGTAGAGAAGTCCGCCCAGGAATGGGAACGCATGAAAGATATATACAAGACCCGATGTAATTGCATTCGCAATGGCGAAAGTAACGGGTCCGATGACTGTGAAAGCAAGAAAACCTGTAATAAGCAGGGCCACGGGAGCCACAACGAGAAGCTTAATGGAATCCGCCACTCTCTTGTTCAAGAAACGCTCAATTCTAGCCAGTACATAAGAGGATACTAATACAGGCAGCACTTGGCCTTGATAACCGATCTTCTCGATATGCCACCCGAACAAGTTCCACATAGGTATGGTCCCTTTGGCAGAGGCTTCAGCGTAACCATATGCATTCAGCAGATCCGGATGAACAAGGATCAGCCCCAGAACGATCCCAAGCAGCGGGCTTCCGCCGAACCGGACAACCGCCGACCATCCAATTAACGCTGGCAGAAATGCAAACGCCGTACTAGCGATTAGATTAATGATTGAAGCGAAATCCGCCCACGCAGGATATACCTGGACAAGGGATTGTCCTTTGAAGAAGATATCCGGGCCGGTCAAGATGTTATTAATCCCTAGCAGTAAGCCTGCAGTTATGATGGCTGGAAGAATGGGAATAAAAATATCGGCAAGGGTCTTGATTGCTTGCTGAATAGGGTTCTGCTTCTTACCGGCCGCTTTCTTCACTTCATCTTTGGAAGAACGCTGTCCACCTGTAATGGAGATCATTTCATCATATACTTTGTCTACCAACCCCGGGCCGATAACAACCTGAAATTGCCCCTGAGTTGAGAAATGACCTTTCACCAGGTCGTTCTGCTCAAGTAGTTTCTCATCGACAATTGTGTCATCGACTAATACAAACCGAAGTCTTGTCACACAATGTGTGGCTGCTTCAATATTTTCTTTCCCACCGACTGCTTGAACGATTTGTTCAACGCTTTTTTTGTCGATCGCCATATTTCTCAACTCCTAACTCATTCTTATTTGAAGTAGGTTACCGGATTATCCACATATATGACGCATATGGGGTAAGCACAGTCTGTGCCTGTAAAGCCGGCTCAAGTTTGGTATTCCCGATAAGCAGCTTCGAGAGTCCGCCTTCTACATATTCGGTATGAAAATCATCCGGAAGCTGCAGAGATGCTTCCCGGTCACTGAAGTTCGACATCACAACCAGTGTCTCTTTCTCACTTACCCTCGCATAGGCATACACCTGTGGATGCGCTTCATCCAGTCGTATATATCGACCATCCGTCAACACCTGAAGTTCTTTTCGCAGGGCAATCAGCTTCTTGTAATGATGATAAATAGACTCCGGATCATTCATCTGCTGCTTCACATTGATACTTGGATATCGTTCATCCACCTTAATCCAAGGGGTACCGCTTGTAAATCCTGCCTGTGGTCCATCATCCCACTGCATAGGTGTTCTGGAATTATCCCGTGAGCGTTCACGGATAATGGCAAGTGCTTCATCCGCTGATTTACCGTTCTGCTGCAGAATTTGATACATATTCTTCGATTCAATATCTCTTAGTTCACTAATGTCATTCCAATAAGGGTTCGGCATGCCTATCTCTTCACCTTGAAAGACATAGGGTGTACCTTGAAGGCCGTGAAGCGTCGTTGCGATCAGCTTGGCACTTTCAGTTCGATACTTAGTATCATCCGTGAAGCGCGATAGCGCCCGGGGCTGGTCATGATTATTGAAGAATAATGCATTCCAGCCACCGCCCTGCTGCATGCCAATTTGCCAATCGGATAACAAGCGTTTTAATTGTTCAAAATCATACGGCATAAGCTCCCATTTCTGCCCCTTCGGATAATCAACCTTCAAATGATGAAAGTTGAACGTCATAGAGAATTCCTTCTCTGCGGGGTTCGAATAAAGGATGCAGTTCTCCATCGTAGTGGAAGACATTTCACCAACCGTCACAAGATTATAAGGCCCAAATACGCGCTCATGCATCTCTTTCACATACTCATGTACCCGTGGACCATCGGTATAGAACCTGCGTCCGTCACCGGGAAGGACCGATCCATCATCATTCGGGAAATCCTGATCTTTCGAGATGAGGTTAATGACATCCATCCGGAACCCGCTAACCCCCTTCTCAGCCCAGAAGGTCATCAGCTTCACAACTTCTTCCCTGACCTTGGGATTCTCCCAGTTCAGATCGGCCTGTGTCTTATCGAATAGAGTCAGGAAATATTGACCCGTTCCTTCATCATACTGCCATGCCGGTCCGCCGAACTTGGACTGCCAGTTGTTAGGAAGACCGCCGTCCGGTGCTGGATCTTTCCAAATATAATAGTCCCGGTAAGGATTATCCTTCGATTGTCTTGACGCTTGGAACCATGCATGCTCTGTAGATGAATGGTTAACTACAATATCAAGCATCAGATGCATGTTCCGGCTGCGGATCTCCGCGGCCAATTCGTCAAAGTCCTCCATCGTTCCGTACTCGGGGTTGATCTCGCAATAATCTGCAACATCGTAACCGTTATCATTTTGTGGAGACACATAGACAGGCTGCAGCCAGATAATATCAATTCCCAGATCCTGCAGATAATCTAACTTCTCAATAAGTCCACGGATGTCTCCTTCTCCGCTGCCTGTCGTGTCTTTGAAGCTCTTAGGATATACCTGATAAACTGTTGATTTACGCCACCAGTCCTGCGTAATGCTATTCTTCAAGGATATTTCCCCCTTTGTATTCTTCACAAGGTAAGATTGGAACGCTTACATCAACCTGTATATACAAGTTAATTTATTCGTTTATACTAAACCTGTATATACAGGTTGTCAAATCATTTTTTTTCCAATTACACTTTTTCATCCGAGAGCTCCAACTAGTATCATCCCGGCGATCTCGGAGCATATGCGATCGAAAGCAAGTAAAAACCACATGCGCTAATTCGCATGTGGTTGCTAAAGAGTCTTCATGAACATCCGTAGTTCAGGGGACATTTCCCTGAGGGATGGTCTCTTATTATACTTTTAAGGCTGAATTCCTTCGTTAATCTTCCGGATGATCTCAAGCGCAATCTTCGGCTTGCGATCATAGGTCAACAGTCCGTTAATTTCCTGTTCAACATCAGTCAGCTGCGTATAACATATTCCTTGCAGCACAGGTGATTTTAGAGCTGGAATCACAACATCAGCTAGGCGCTTTATGAAGTCTTCATCACTAGACGCTCCTGAGTACCCCCATCCTTCCTGGAGACTGCCTTTCTGGAAAGATATCCCTCCAAATTCAGTAAGGAGAATGGGCTGGCCTTCATAAGGGAACCCAGGTACCATAATCCAGCGATTACCCGGACGTGCGTTGAGAGCTTTGTCTACTGTAGAATACCGGTCCTCCAGTACTTCGCTGCGCCATTCATAATCATGAATTGTAACCAGATCCGTCTTGACGAGCTCCCATCCATCGTTAGATATGACGAGCCGAGTCGTATCCAGTGATTTGGTCATATGGTACAAAGCAAGAGCGTGCTGCTGTTGAGCTTTGTCAACTAAGATATCCGTAACTCCCCAGCTCTCATTAAGCGGAACCCACGCCACGATGCATGGGTGGTTATAGTCACGCTCTATGGCTTGAACCCACTCCCTTGTGATCTGACCGGCATACGTCTCTGTAAATTTATAAGCATTGGCCATTTCCCCCCACACTAGCAGACCCAGCTTATCCGCCCAATATAGATACCTTGGGTCCTCGATTTTCTGATGCTTGCGCGCCCCATTGAATCCCATTTCCTTAGTAAGCTCAACATCCTTGCGAAGATCTTCATCTGAGGGTGCAGTTAGTATTCCCTCGGGGAAGTATCCTTGATCGAGCACCAACTTCATATAATAAGGACGATTGTTAAGCAGCACTACGCCGTCTTCAACCGAGATTTTACGCATACCGAAATAACTTTTAATCACATCCACGGACTGCCCGTTAACCAGCAGCGTTAGCTCAATATCATAAAGATTAGGTCTCTCCGGCGACCACCAGCGGCCAAGATGATGATCATTGAAATCCTGCAGCCCTATGCTGCGGAACTCGTTACTACCGGATATAGAAAAGATATCTTCAGAAACGAGCTCCCCCGCAAAAGTAATCACCGACTTTAATTGCAGCTTCTCTTCAGAGAATGAACCCTGAATAAAAGCTTGTACGGCGATCTCATTGGTATCTATATCTGGTGTAAGGCGAATGCGCTTCACATGAATTTCATTTACCGGTTCGAGCCAGACGGTCTGCCATATCCCTGTCGTACGGGTGTAGAAAATACCTGTCGACTCCTCTTCCCAATACTGCTTCCCGCGTGGAATCGTGAAGTCCTGACTGTAATCCACAGCTTTCACAATAATCGTGTTCTCTCCTTCGAGAAGAGCATCCGTAATATCTGCATGAAATGGGGTATGGCCTCCCTCATGGATAGCCACCAGGTGCCCGTTAACCCATACTTTGGCTTCATAATCAACCGCGCCAAAATGCAGAATCAGTCTCTTGCCCCTATATTCCACGGGGATTGTCAGCTTCCTCTGGTACCAGATCCTATCATGGAACGAGGTATCGCCTATACCGCTTAATTTGCTCTGATAGCAGAAGGGAACTTGAATTTTCCGGGAAAATGAATGGTTTCCCTTGTACCATCCTTCCTTCTCGCCTACTGAACTATCATCAAATTCAAAGTCCCATTCCCCATTCAAGTTCATCCAATCACTACGCACAAATTGTGGACGCGGATATTCATTACGGATCATTTCTGTCATCTTTCTCTACTCCTTTATATTTCTAAGTTGATGTGGCGGTTTGGTATTGATCCAGCTGCAGAATGCTGCAATGGCGAGAAAGCCTGCTGCATAATATAGCCCAGATCCACTGCTTAGAAGAAGATTCGTCTGACTGCTTTTTACAGTGAAAATTAACAGATTGGTTATTACCAGGTACAGTAGGACATTGCGCCCCATAGATTCTACGATGGCGAACGGTTTCACCCAGCGTTCCATCACTCTAGCCAGCAGATAGTAGCCATAGAGCAAAAGTGCAGGACCTATGATCCAATAGACAGATGGCGGGAAGCGCTGCGGCAGTTCTCCCTCTGATCTCAATTTCCATAGAAAAATAGCAGAAGCCAGTGCGGCACCGATGAACACGCGCCAGTCGAAGTGGATTCGGTACTTCGCGAACAAAATCCCCAGCAGATAATAAGCAAAATACTGCACCGGGGGAAATGTCGCAAAATTGTACGAACCAAACATTAGGCCAAGTTGTGAGGAATGGACCCTCTCATATGGAAAAAGTGTGGTCAGCAGTAGAATCCCTGTGATCACGAATGCAAGTCCTTTTCGATCGGATAACCACCGGAGCGGTACGAACAATACCAGGCCCAGGATCATCAGATAGGTGAATGAGATTAGGAACTCTGACCAGCCCGGAATGTCCTCCAACAGCAATATGGCACGAATATTCTCCCAGCTCAGCAGCTGGCCATCATGAATAATCCTGAATGCCACGCCGGATATATAGAAAGCAATAAGCGTTTTCAGTGCTGCTATTAGCATTCGAGGAGCCGCTCTTAGAAACGGCTTCGTGTAATACGCAAGCTGTGACACATAGCCGAAGCTGAATACAAAGCCGGAAAATGTAATTAGGTTAATCACATCAATCCAGTAGGTGCTGGCCGGATAAATCTGTGGATCACTAAAGAACTGAAGGGTGTGGCAGTACACCATGCCGATGACGAGCAGTCCCTTGAATAGGTCGATGGATCGTTCTCGACTGTTAAGCTGTACAGGCTTTGCGGACACACTCATCCTTTAATCCCGGACAAGCTGATACCTTTAATAATTTGACGCTCGAAGATAACGAACAGGATAATAATTGGGATTGATGATAACGTGTTAATGACCATAGGCTTTACATAATCTTCCGAATATTGGCTCATTAAGGTCGGTATCCCCATCGGAAGGGTAAAGAACTTATCGTTCGTGATGGAGAGAAATGGCCACAGGAAATTGTTCCATGAGCCAATGAAAGTCAGAATAGCCATGGAAGCCAGTGCCGGACGTGTAAGCGGCAGCATAATCCCCAGAAATATCCGCCAAGTCCCTCCCCCGTCGATCTGCACACTTTCGATCAAATCGTTCGGAATTCCATCGAAAAAGCTTTTGAGCACAATGACAGCCATTGGCGAGGCCAACACCGTAAATATCAGCCCCTGATATGAATTGAGCAGGTGCATATCCTTGGCGACCTGGTACAGCGGAATAATAATGCCTTCCCCCGGAATTAACAGACCCGCCAGTATGACGAAGAACATGATGGATTTGAAGCGAAAGCGGATCTTTGACATGGCGTACCCAGCCATAGCGGCGATAAGGACGGTCAGAACCGTAACCACGCCAGCTACAAAGAAGCTGTTCCATACCCACTGAAGCAGCTTGGTTTCTCCAATAATTTGGGAATACACTGCGAAGGAATAAGGAGGGGTGAACCAGTCGACCGTACTCGACACTTTCATCCCCTCCTCTTTAATAGAGACCACGATCATCCAGATCAGAGGGATAATGAAGACAAAGGCAGCAATCAGTGAAATAATCCGATGTACCCATTTCATCCTTAAGCCGCCTCCCGCCGATTATTAATTACATATTGAATGATAGATAGTACGAGCAGGATCGCGAACAGCATGTAGGACATAGTTGCCGCATAACCAAGGTCATTACTACGGAAGCCAGTCTGATAAATATACTGAATAATTGGTCTCGTGGAATCCAGCGGCCCCCCACCTGTAATGATGTATATTTGCAGGAACACCTTGTATGAAGCAATCACCTGCAGCATTAGAATGGTGCGGGTGATCGGGTTCATCATGGGCAGGGTAATTCTCCAGAACATTTGGCTATTCGTCGCCCCATCAAGTGAAGCAGCTTCGTACATATCATCGGGAATTTCTTGCATCGCGGATAAATACAGAATGAAATTAAAGCCAACCGTCCACCAGAGCGTCAGAGCAGCGATGGCAATCCAGGCTAGCCAGGGCTCGGTTAGCCAGAACACTTCCTTGCCTTCCGGAAGTATTCCCAGTGCATGCATGAACCCATTTATGAAACCCGTATATGGCTGGAACATGAACAGTCCGAGATAAGATGCCACGGATACAGACAGGATACTTGGGAGAAAGAAGGCGCTGCGGTACAGCTTTTGCAGACGGGATTTGCGGTTAGCTATGAGTGCGAGAACAATAGCGAGCGCGATCATGGTTGGGGTGGTCAGAAATACAAATAGGGTAGAATGCCATACGGCTGCCCAAAATTGGTCATCTTGAAACATACGTTTGAAGTTATCAAAACCCACATATTTCAACTTTTTGATCAAGGTCCATTTATAAAAGCTCATCTGAACGCCTTTAATCATTGGCCATATAGTAAAGAGCACATATACAATGAGAAAAGGAAGCAGGAAAATAAGTGCCTGCACGTCAATCCGAAGTTTTTTCATTCTCCACGTCACCTCTTTACATGTTTCAGGCGGCTTACAGCCTGTTCCTGCAAGCCAACCTGAAAAGGAGTCTAAGTTTGATTATTCACTCAGAATTTTAGTGATTTCGGTCTGGATCTTGCTAAAAGCATCGGTACTTGACATCTTGTTCGACCAAATTTCGTTCAGATATTTGAACATCGCATTATCACGGATCTGCCAGTTCTTATCACTGTGTTTCGGGAACTTAACCGTGCTGGCTACAGATACATAGTCGCTGCGGTAAGGCATTTCTTTGAATTCAGGTTTGTCGAACACAGCTGGCTTAGCGGGAATGTGCCCTGCTTTGGCCCAGATTTGCCCATTATCAGCTATCCAATTTGCGAAGATTAGAGCTGCCTTGCGTTTCTCAGGATCTTCATTGGTTGTCGTAGGCAGAATGATTGTATGAGCGTCTCCCCAAGTTGCTTCTTGGTCATAAATTTTGGGAATAGGCATAGCTCCGAAATCAAGACCTTTCGTGCTCTCCCAAGTTCCAGTAGCCCACACACCCGTCATCATGATTGCCGCATTGCCACTTTGGAATGTTTTATAAAAGTCCGGGTCATTTAATTTAATGAAATTATATTTGTGGTATAGATCCTTGATGTAATCTGCGGCCTTGGTCGCTTTGGCTGTATCAATATCCGGAGATTTCAAATCATCCGAAACGACATCGTTGCCCCCCTGCTGGGAATACAGCGCCCACCATAGGCGGAATGGATCATCATTGGTGTTGGAGAGGGCGAAAGGATATTTGCCTTTAGGCAGCTTTTCTTTAAGTGCAGTCAGAAATTTAATGAATCCATCTGCAGACTGTTCCATCATTGGCTTACCGTCTTCGCCAAGAAGGCCCGCTGTCTTAAGAAGCGCTTTGTTGTAGTACATAATGAAAGGATGTGTATCGATGGGAACCGCATAGTGCTTGCTATCGTAGACCGAGGCATCCAAAATATTCTGATTGAATGTACTCCAGTCCACGCCCGCTTCCTTAGCGGAATCGTCCAACTCCGTAGCAACGCCTTGATTGATTAGATCTGGAAGGCGGGATATGTGGGAAATCCCTATATCGGGACCATTCCCTGCTCCGACTGCTGTTATCAACTTGGTGTAGTACTCAGCCCATACAAGTTTTGTGTTTTTGACTTGAATGTTTGGATGTTCTTGGTTGAATTTGTCCACCAGCGCCTGCATATTATCACCGTCGCCGCCGTCAAATAAGGTCCAGAATGACAAGTTAACTTTCCCGCCACTTCCCGTGTCTGTTGAAGCGGTTTCATTTGTCCCCTTACTTGAAGAACCCGAATCTTTGGTAGTGTTATCACTACTGCCGCAAGCACTAAGAAGAAGCGATAAAGAAAGTAGCGCAACCATCAGTAAGCTGAATTTTCTTGTCATGTTAACCCCCTAATTATATATGTGAGTATTATAAGAACAAATAAATTGTTTTATTACAGCTTTATTGTTCTTATAAGGGTATATTACTGTTGAATAATCAAATTGTCAACGCATTCATTTAATATATTTGTAATTAAACGATAAAAAAAGACTCTGTTACATAATTATTGTAACAAAGTCCTGTCCAATTATTCTTCAATTGGAACGTATTGAATTCTCATTTTAATATCCTGTTCATAGTCTCCAAATTCTCTGCCAAATAAATTGACTCCACCTTTGTGTACAGCTGTTGGGTCTACTCCGATTCGCAGCCTCAGATACGGCCGGCTTTCTAGCTGAAGATCTTTAAGACTTACATCCGAAATCTTCTTCATGTCCAGCGTGGTGCGATCCTCTTCAACTCTCCATGTTTTGAGCAGGCCATACTGGGTTGTCCAGTCTAACCACCATGAAGGATTAAGCTTCCCTCTGCGGTCACCGAAATCTCCGGGACTGGTCCACATTCCAATCTCCACCCCATTCACCCAGACCGAGATATCCGAAGGCCAGTCATTATCAAAATTAGGAGCCTCCGAGCATATCTCCATGGAGAACTCGAGTGACTTGATTCTGGCTTGCTGAGGAAGTTCAAGCGGCAGCAAATATTCCAGATAACCTTGGCGGAACCAAATGATTTGAGCACCAATATGCTTCGGATGATAGAAGCTGGAAGGCTCATCTTCACGGATCAGCATTTCATCCGAATTAGCCATACCACAGGTTGGGTAGACTTCACAGTTATTATAATGTCCGATTGGCATCTCGACTTCATACAGTCCATAAGAGTCTCTGTTAGATTGAATGGAAGGATTCAAGCTCATATGAATATCATCGTAGGAACGTGTACATACCTTCATCGCCCCCCGTACGGCAGGCAATAACTCCGTGGTTAGGAGCTGGGCAGCTTCCAGAATCTTGACATTATTCGCAACGGTAGATACAGGCAGCTTCAATTCTTCTGCAATTTCTATTATATTCATGCTTCTCGTATTAAGAAGCCTGAGCATATCCACTCGGGCCCTCGTCGATAGCGCATGCGCAACCGTGACTAATTTATCCGGGTCCTTCACACTCAAATCCAGCATTGTCAAACTCTCCTTCTTATCAGGTTTGATACAGCTGCCGAAATTGAAGCTACTGCAGCAACTACTGAAGCAGATTTCGTAGTTATATGGAATGAGCTAAAGAAGTAAATGTTCGGATTCAGGCTTAATCTAGCTGAACCTGATAATCAATCACGACGAAGTCTTTAGTTCAATCCATATATACTACAAAAATTGTACCCCTTTTCAGCCGGAATAATCAAGATGTTTGGAATAAAACAAATAATTGAGATTATATTAAAATGTCCCCCTAGGAACTCCATTAGAATGGTGGTCTTTAGCAAGATTCACAGGGCTCTTCTTTGACGGGCGGCTCATTAATGGATATATCAGCGTCATTGCTATGGCTGGCAGGACCATAACCGCTGGTGCCATTTGCAGTGTGATCAAAATATATACGATATAACAGATCGGGGTCATTAATAGGAATCCTGGTAATGAGAAGCATAGTGAGGACCAGGTCCATATTCCCTCCGTCTTGACAAGGGACAAGATTAACCCGAGTACACTGAATGCCATTGGCCATACGAACAGATAGCTTCCACCAGGCAGATACAACGCAGTCAATATCGAGAGGATAGTCCATAAGAGAAGCGTTCCGGCCCACAGATTATTGGGTCTTAAATAGCCTGATAGCCACCGAATTAGGGGGATCACAATAAGCAGCATGAACACAAGCAGACCCACAAAATAATACATACTTACTTCCGGTGTTAGTATCGTGGTTATGAGCTGATCGCGGCTTATTCCAAAGGCGAATAGCCCCCATACCAAGGTAACCAGGCCGTACACAACAAGTAAACTTAGCAGCGAAACGAAAAAACCGCCCAGCGTCCCTCTCACGCTCAACCTTCTGCGGGTTATCCCATACCCTACAGCAGCAAGATACAATAACGAACCGAAGCCTGCTAACCAAATCGCCCACGATTCCGGGTAGCTGACCATCGTCCATCCGAGCAGATTGAAATAAATACGATTCTCTTCGTTAATATGTCTTAAATCAAGCTGTCCGAAATGATGTATCAAACTCAGCATATATTCCCCTTGGTGCTGCAGACTGGATGGATCCAGATTGTCTACCGTATCAATGGACTGATGGTAGGCATTAACCCCCATACCAAAAGCAATATTGAGACCACTCAATCCGCCCATGCGAAATACAGTCAAATCGGTATCATTTGGCATTAATTTGTACACGTTGTAGACCAGCGAGTAAGCAATGGGATGGGGAGCTGCTTTAATGAATTCTTTAATCAGCCAGCCATTCTGATCACTTGTCTCGAACATAAAGGAGGGCCCTTTATTGCCTCGCGCTTCAAAGTTAAGTACAAGACCCGCGTCCTTAGCCCACGGATGCTCCTTCATGAATGCTTCTGCACCCAATAATCCCTTCTCCTCCCCGTCTGTCATAAGGATAATGAGATCGTTCTTCAGTGGACCGGAATTCTTCAACGCACGTATCGTCTCGAGCATGGCTGCAATGCCGGAACCATCATCTGCTGCTCCAGGGCTCCTCGCTACTGAGTCGTAATGTGCTGTGATCATGATGGCTTTACTGTTCTCTGTCCCAGGAATTTTTGCGACGATATTCTCGATGCTTACTATAGCATTCCTACTGCTATCCTCCTCGTCCATTTGGACATCCGCTTTCTGTATTTCCGGATTGAGACCAAGCCCTTTAAGTTCAGATACCAAATAATCACGGACTTCATTATGTACTGCACTTTCCGCAGGGTGGGGCTCCTGTGCTATCGATCTCAGCTTCATTAAAGCTCGTGATGAGGAGAACATATCCGGCGGAGCATCTGACGGTGCCGGACTTGGTGCTTGGAAGGGCAGTAGACCCACAATTATTGTTCCTACAAGCAGTAAGATGATGATTGCCCTTTTCCCCCACCTGCCAGTTAGTGGAGCTTTATACACTTTATTTACCTCCTTTCTAAAAAGTTACCTGCTTACAATCCCTTTGATTCTACTCAATAATGTAAAAAAAATCCAATCTATTATACCGCATTATTCGGCTCAAAATCCGAAAGACTAAGGCGGGCCGCATTCGCTCCCGCAGTTCCTTATATCCCCTCCATTACTCCTCGCCTGCATGTTATTTTTCTAAGTTCATTCTATATAGTTAAAAAAATAAAGACCGTCTAAAGACGGTCTTCGAGGAGGGATAAGCTGACCCGGTCACTGATCAATCCCATACCGGGCTGACCAATCACACTTATTACAGCCCAAAAAGAAGGAATTAAACCTATGTTAGTTACTTTGATACCTTTCTCATTCAGGAAGAGGCTGATATAGGAATCTGTATTTCCTCTTGATCAAATCAGAGACAATTCCTTGGATCTCTTTAGATCCTGCACCACTCTCTGTATGGCAAGCGTCAGTTCTCCGTGCGAAGTGGACTTTATAAGATAATCACTGATTCCGATCCGCATTGCTTGCTGAACATCGAAGAAATCCGCCCGAGCCGTATAGATGATCGTTCTTATATGAGGATAGTGCTCCCGTACCCAGGATAATAATTGAAGCCCTCCTATAAATGGTCTCTTAATATCAAGCAGAAGAATATCAACAGGGAGTTCGCGCAGATAACCCTGAGCCTCCTGAATATTACTGGCTCTATGTATCTCCTTTATACCCAGTTGTGTCCATTCAAGATTATTCAGTGTATCCGTGCTTCCATCCGCAATCATCAAGTTGTACATTTCTATTCACCTTTTTCTGATGGTATCCCTCGAACTTACCTGCTGGATTTGGTAATATTATAATGAACAGAACCCGGTAAATGAATATTTTATCTAGTTCTAAACATCAATTATTTTGCTGGAAGGTGAGAGATCTGGACCTGCAACTTCATGCATGCGCTTACTCTTTACACAGCCAACCTTTCAAGACCACCTTGAACACGCCTCCCTTCTACCTGTTCAGGCTTCAGGTACTGGGCCGCAGTCTTGCGCTGGTTGACGGAGCTATGAGGTCCATTGAACCCGGAGATCTCCTGATGTACCGGCCAGGTGATTCCTACATGCTTCAGATTGATGAACATAATGGAGTTACGGAAAGCGGGGATTACTATCTGCTCTGTGAAGGTTCCTGGGTGGAGCAGTGGTGGAACAAGGTCGAACGTTCTACGTACCAGCGGGTTCATCTTAACGACGGAATTGTCTCACTATGGCAGCAGCTCTCAATTGAGCAGCACCGTATGGAGAAGAGCCAAACTGAGCTAATTCAGCACCTATTGTGTGCATTATGTCTGTCTATAGATCGTTCATCCGCTCAAGCCTTGAGTTCGGAGGGCATCCCCAGTCGGACCAATCAAATCGTGAACAGCATGAAGCGTTATATCGAGCACCATGCGCTAGGTCCGCTCCGGATCGAAGACGTTGCAGATGAGGCAGGTCTTAGTGTCTCAAGGGCCGTGCATTTATTCAAGGAAGTGCTTGGTTACACGATGATTCAATATACACAAGAGATTCGTCTCTCCAATGCGCTGGAGCGGATAAGATATACGGATTGGTCGCTTGAACATATTGCACGAAGCTGCGGATTTGGAACCTACTCCCATTTTCACAAGTTATTTAAGGAGAAATACGGGTTCACACCCAAGGCGGTTCGCACTCATCCTCCTCATTCCAGGCTGTGGGATGACCTGAAGACCAGACTCAATTATGAACACCCGGTATCCGGGGTGACAACGGACGCCCGAAAGTATTTCAATTCAACAAGGTAGATAACCCGAATAGAGGTTCCTTGCAGTTACCTACTTCCCGAAAGAAGGATGTATGATGCAGAAGACGAATGCTATGCGAATACTGGACAGTCACAAAATTCATTACACTGTGCATGTCTACGATAACGAAGACGGGCTCATCCACGGGACGGCAGTAGCCCAGAAGATCGGTCTCCCACCGGAGACCGTATTCAAGACCCTAGTGGCCCATAACAAGAATGATCTATTTGTATTTGTAATTCCTGTAGAGTCCGAGCTTGATCTGAAGAAAGCAGCCAAAGCTGCGGGGCAGAAAAAAATTGAAATGCTTCCTCTGAAAGACCTGACTCCGTTGACCGGATACATCCGAGGGGGCTGCTCCCCTGTGGGGATGAAGAAGCCTTATCCTACCTACATCGATATTTCAGCCTCTCATTTGAACACCATGGCGGTCAGTGCGGGGAGAATAGGCATGCAAATGGAGCTGAAGCCGACCGAACTTGCAGAGAGCATCAGCGCAGAATTTGCGGATATAAAGTCACCAAATTATTACATGTGACACGTGTGTTGAGTTATGAAAAGTTAGTTTTGCTTGGCAAGATGGAATCCAGTAGGGTTTCGTCTTTTCACTCTCCACAGTCGGGCTAGATTGTGGAGTAATGTCTAATGCTTAATGACATGGCATATAGGTTTTGGTTAGAATAAAAGAGACCCTAAAAGGGTCTCCTGCCATACAAATAGATTTAAATTTGAAATTTATGCCTTTAGTTGTCGAATGATATCATGAACATCTACAAAAGATTTTTGCTCAATAATTTTACCTTCAGAAATACGTAAAAGTATCATAAGAGAAAATTTAGCGTCTTTTCCAGTTGCGAGGACACCAGCAAATGGGATACCCGTATGTTTTCCTTCAAAGATAAAATACGCGGCTACAAGATCCCCTTCAGCTACCATTTCTACAATGGGCATTTTAAAACCGGGGAAAGCATCAAAGTTTTTCTTTTCTGATTCAATAAGGCCTTCAACACCCGGATAAGGTGTATCTATCTGTGGATAGAATACATAGTCATCATGGCAAAAATTTTTAAGTGCTTCATAGTTTTCTTGTTCTATTGTATCAAAAAAACTACGAACTAATTCTTTATTAGCTTCTACTGACATGCTACTAAACCAACTTTCAATTAAAATTTACTAATTGTCATTTCTGCAATTACCTTAAAATGAATAAGACTCTCCATCATCTGGTACTAATACATTAGAAATTCCTTTTTCATTAATAAAGCTTTTTAATTCTTCTCTTGATAATCCCCAATGGTTTACAGCTTCCATATGAACAGAAAGGATTTTTGCGTTAGGAGCTGCCTTCACTACCTCATAGACGTCATCTTTGCCCATAATCAGGGAACCACCCACAAGGAATTGATTGTCCCCTGCATTGAGTACAATGATTTCTGGATTATGCGTATCGATTACTTCTTGCACAGCATCATACCAAACTGTATCTCCAGCAACGTATAATGTTTTCTCATCAGCATGTTTAAAGACAACACCACATGTATGACCGGCATGTTGTAAGATTTCGCCTCTACCATGCTCAGCTTTTGTCTTAATTAATTGGATTCCTTCAAAAACAGTATCCTCTTGTAACACCTCTACATTTTGGAAACCGACGTTTTTGATTTCTGTTGCATCTTCATCATTTTGAGCAAAAACTTTTATGTCTTTTGGCAATGCTTCTATTGCGGCTTCATCCCAGTGGTCTAAATGCAGGTGAGTAACAATAACAGCATTTACATTAGTCACAATACTTTCAATGGAAGTTGGTAAGCTTACTAAAGGATTTTTTTGCTCTTGTCTTGGTGCAGGGGGTAAACCTACATCCGATCCAAAAGCTGGTAGAGTTCCTTTTTCTGCAAACATTGGATCAATTAAAAACTTTTTCCCGGCGTATTCAACAACGATTGTTGCATTACGAATTTGTTGTATATTCATATATTATCTCCACTTTTTGAAAATTTCTTGGTACAATGTTTAGTTTATATTATGACCCTTTACCGTATACACAGATTAAATAAAGTCTTTTGACCGTTTGACTTTATTAATGAAAGGAATTGAATAAATGTTAGACCATACAGACATGAAGATCTTAGATGAATTATCAAAAAACAGTAGGATTACAATGAAAGAATTGGGAGAGAAAGTCCATTTGACTGGACCAGCCACTTCGGCAAGAGTGGCAAAGTTAGAGGATAGCGGAGTTATTGAGGGGTATACAATTAAAGTAAACCGAGTCAAATTAGGTTGTTATATACACGCTTTTATTACCATAATTACAGAAAGCATTTTTCATCAACCTTATCTGTCATTCATTAAAACCCAGGAGGAATATTTAATAAATAATTATAAAATCAGTGGAGATGGTTGTTATATTCTTGAATGTAATTTCCCATCCACCGAGTTAATGAATCAATTTTTAGAAGAACTAAATAAGTATGCTAACTATAAATTATCAATTGTTATTAATAAATAGTGTATTGATAGGTGGAACTTTAAACTAGATCCTCCGGATTTTGGCCGCACCATGCGGTATAAATCAAGAAATCTGGAGAAGGGCAGCGGCCGAAAGTCCAAGCATTCCCCATAGTTACGAACTTACCCCAAAATGTAAACATATTAACTAATTCTGACCCGATTATCCGATTAATAGGAACCGTACGTCTTGAAGGTATTTGGTACACCACGCTTCCGCTATAGCGGGTACGCTCTCGGATAAGTACTTCCTTTCTTCGGGATTGTCCGCGTGGAATGCGAATCCTCTTATCACAGCCCACAGAATGAAGGCTTCCAGCAATCGATCCACCTGATCTGGAAGCTTGCTCTGTTCCCCGTAAGCATGAACCAGAATTCTTCGGTTCTCCCGGCTTAAATGCTGGCAGGTCTCGGCAAGATCCAGCAGATAATACCCAAAGCCGCATGCAGAGAAGTCGATAGGTCTAATACTGCCTTGATGGACAATATAGTTGCTCTCATGCAGATCTGAGTGGATCAATCCAAAGTTCTCTTCTGACTTTGGAAATGCGGCGATCTCCTTCTTCATCATCTTCACAGTCTCTTGGTATATGACATAGATCTCCTCATCTATGATCCCTTGTGTGACCAATATCTCCATCGCCTGAACTGAAGCATCCAATTGTTCAAGGTCATACGAGACCCGGCTGAACCCTTCGGGCCTTCTCCAATTCCTGGAGTGCTTGTGGAGAGTCGACATAAGTCTACCGAGAGCATATACCTCCTCCGCTGTCGGTTCCCTATCCAGCAATTCTCCCTCTACCCACTTTTGAATGGTCACAAGAAATGAAGTGTCCCCTCTCATAATCTCGGTAACCGAGTGGCCTATATTATTGAGGCAGGGCTCCGAGACTACCAAATCCGTATCTTCCTTGATTGCTTTCAGCCACTTAAGTTCGGATTCAATGTTATCACGGGTTTGGGCGTGATTATGTATCTTGAGAAGATAGGCTCCTGAGCCCGCATCGAGCTTGAACGTGACCGTATCACTTTTTTGAAGAAAATTCACGGTACTCCCTGACATATTGTAGTTATCCAAGGCCTCACTAACGAGCTCATCATAAAATTCCAATTCTTGATCTTCCAGTTTCATACTCATCGTATGCTTCCGCTCCTCTTACGTATTTGGAACAATTATCCCATAGACTCTCCATGCCTTTAAATAGAAAAAACGACTATGTCCAATCTTTCTTTCTGTAAATACATCTATTCCTCTGGTATTTCATCCCGATCAGCAACATAAATATGAGGGTGATGAACGACTGAGAAGAAGATCACACTATTCATCAAAAACTCATCTAAACCTCATGATGAAGAGAATTAGAGCATGCTATAATGAATTCATGATTTAGATTAAGTCTAAAAACAAATATAATTTGTACGGAAGGATGATCCCTTACATGGATAACCAAAAGCCTCTTACGACCAGCACCGGAGCACCGGTTGGTGACAATCAGAACTCAATGACAGCGGGACACCGCGGGCCAACTTTGATTCAGGACTATCATTTGCTCGAGAAACTAGCGCATTTCAACAGAGAGCGGGTGCCTGAGCGGGTGGTCCATGCCAAGGGAGCTGGAGCCCACGGTTATTTTGAAGTCACCAATGATGTATCACAATATACTAAGGCGGCTTTTCTGTCTGAAGTAGGGAAGCGCACTCCACTGTTCATCCGCTTCTCCACTGTAGCCGGTGAACTTGGTTCGGCGGATACGGTACGCGATCCAAGAGGATTTGCGGTGAAATTCTATACCGAAGAAGGGAACTATGATCTGGTTGGCAACAACACGCCCGTATTCTTCATCCGTGATGCGATTAAATTCCCGGACTTTATTCATACGCAAAAACGTCATCCACAGACGCATCTGAAGAATCCAAACGCTGTATGGGATTTCTGGTCCTTGTCTCCTGAATCTTTGCATCAGGTTACGATTCTCATGTCTGACCGCGGAATTCCGGCCTCTCTCCGTCATATGCATGGCTTTGGAAGCCATACGTTCAAATGGGTGAATGGTGAAGGTGAAGCGGTGTGGATCAAGTACCACTTCAAGACTGAGCAAGGTGTGAAGAATATGGACGTAGCCGTGGCGGCGAGACTCGCCGGGGAACATCCGGATTATCATACAGAAGACCTGTTCAATGCGATCGACAAGGGAGACTTCCCTGCATGGAAACTTTATGTTCAAATCATGCCGGCCCAGGATGCCGATACTTACCGTTTCGATCCGTTCGATGTCACGAAAGTATGGTCCCAGAAGGACTATCCTCTTATTGAAGTAGGTCGTATGGTTCTGGACCGGAACCCAGAGAACTATTTTGCCGAAGTGGAACAGGTTACCTTATCTCCTGGCAACTTCGTACCTGGCATTGAAGCTTCTCCGGACAAAATGCTTCAAGGGCGCATCTTCGCCTACGCCGATGCCCACCGTTACCGTGTAGGTGCGAACCATAACACACTCCCAATCAACCGGCCGGTCGCCGAAGTGAACAATAATCAGCGTGACGGAGCCATGAGAGCCGATGGTAATGGCGGCTCGTCGGTCTACTACGAGCCAAACAGCTACGGCGGTGTGACCGAATCTCCTAATCATAAACCTGCACCATTCGCCGTATCCGGCCTCGCTGACAGCGTTCCTTATGATCGCAATGATCATTACACCCAAGCGGGTGACCTGTACCGCCTGCTGAGCGAAGAAGAACGTCTGCGTCTCGTTGCCAACATTGTGGCAGCAATGACACCTGTAGATAAGGACGAGATCAAAACCCGCCAAATTGGGCATTTCTACAAGGCAGATCCAGAATATGGAACCCGCGTCGCTGAAGGCCTGGGCCTGCCTGTCCCACAAGGCGTTTAAATAAATAAGCTCAGTGCAGCACTAAAGAAGCCTCCCTTCAAGGGAGGCTTCTTTGGCTTGATATCATGGGGAGCTTTTCACAGCTTAATTTATTTCATCCCAACTTGTACATTAACTTGCCGCTTATTGTGCCATAGAGGAATGAGAATCATAGCGCCTAGAACTAGCAGGATTCCACTGGTCATATAGACGGTGAATAGTGAGGTTGTCTCCTTAAAATACCCGGACACGATCATGCCGACAACCATCATGCCCATAAATACGGGAGTGATCGCGCCGCCTACCCGTCCTATAAAAGAAGCTTCTGTGTTCTTGATAATCAGCGTCTGAATGCCAATTTGGATACAAGGATAGAATAACCCGTTAATCACCATAAGTACCATTGTAAAGGCAATGATGGTCGAAGATCCGATTAAGGCCGAAGTAAGTGCACTTACAACCAACCCCGCTGCAAGCAGCTTCTGCGGTCTGACTTTTTTGGCGAAAGTCATGACAAGACCGCCTCCTACGAGCATCGCAGCTCCATTTGCCATCAAGGGCCACTGCAGGAACTCTTTATTTTGCCCCAATTTCTCGGTCACGATAAACAGCGCGAGAGGCTGTGTCAAACCTGCGGCAAGACCTACAACAGCGAAAGTCCAGCTTAATATACGCAAAGACCGATTGGACCACATATATCTTAGGCCAGCCTTCATCTCCTCGTTAAAGTTACTTGCAGCCCCTGAGCTGCTGTGTTCAAGATCTCGGGGAAGCAAGGTTAGCACTAGTGAAGATCCACCGAACAAAATACCCGTGAGCACAAGCGAAGTGACGATCCCATATTGTTGATAGATAAATGTGCCCGCAATGGGTCCCAATACCATGAACACTGCAACTAAAGACTGGGACATGGCCATTACGCTTTGTAACATCTCGCCAGGAACATGATTCTTATACAGCTTCATGGCCGAAGGCTGTGAGAATTGAGAAATACAAGCTGAGATGAAGGTACCTACCAATAGCACGTACCAGGAACTTTGTGATAGAGCTGTTAACACGAGACCTACAGATATGGCGGACAGCAAGTCACACCATACCATGGTAAGCTTCGGACGCCATCTGTCTGCGAACGTTCCACCAATAATGGAAAATATAAGTATAGGTGCGTACTCAACTACGGAAATGAGAGACACATATCTGGAGTCATTATGGGTCAAATCGGTTACGTAGAGCAGAATAGCGAAATTTCGTATCCAGATCCCAAGCTGTTGAAGGACACGGGATAGCATAACAGTACGGACATAACGATTACGGAGCAACTAAATCATTCCTTTGCTTTAATTTTTATTTATTTATGACTTAATTTAATTTTGTTTATTATATTATAGATAAAATAATAAAAAGTCTATAATTATTTAAATTTTAATAAATTTCAATCAACAAAAAAAGGGCCATTCCATAAGTCATCAATGATGACAATGGGATAGCCCTTCGTTCTAATCTAGGTAAATGTTGCACTGCGCATTCGAATGTTCTTCCATTAAATTATAGATCTACACCCAGTTGCCTTTACGAAATACAGGCTCTATTCGGCCATCCGGCAGCTCTCCGTCGATCTCAAGATCTGCTGATCCGATCATAAAGTCCACATGGGTCAAGCTTACATTGGCCCCATTCGCCAGCAGCTCCTCCTTGCTCAGCTTCGTACCTCCTTCTAGATTCACCGGGTATGAACTGCCGAGCGCGAAGTGACAAGAGGCATTCTCGTCGATGCCTGTGTTATAGAAAATTCTTCCCATTCTAGCGATAGGGGAGTCTTGGGGAACCAAAGCCATTTCACCTAAGTAGGAGGCCCCTTCATCGGTCTCAAGCAGGGAAGCCAGATCCTCCCTGCCTGTGTCTGCATCGAAATCGGTGACCTTCCCGTCTTTAAAGGTCAACTTAATTCCGTTAATCAAACGGCCATTAAGATTAAGCGGCAACGTACTGCATACCGTGCCGTTAACCCCTGTACGCAGTGGCATCGTATAGATTTCTTCAGTCGGCATATTTGCAACAAAGTACACTCCAGATGTATTCTCATCACCACCGCCAAGCCACAAGTGCTTCTCAGGCATCTCTACACGCAGATCCGTTCCGGGTGCTCTGTAGTGAAGGCTCTTATAGCGCTTCTTGTTCATGCGTTCCTGACTTTGCTTCAGATGCCTGATATGTTCTCGCCAAGCCTCTACCGGATCCCCTTCATAACCTGCCCGGTTCATTTGAAATACCGCTTCCCACATGGCCTCTATTCGCTGCTCTTCTGGCAGATCAGCAAAGACCTTGTCTGCCCAGGCACGTGTTGGGGCTTTGATTAACGACCAGCTGACCTTATTACTGCGCACATAAGAAGAGTATTTCTCACGAGCAACGGCTGCAGCTCTGACAGATCGTGATACTTTGGAGGACTCGATTCCCTTAAATAACTCGGGATCAGGTACCTTAATATGCAGCACAGCTCCCCCTCCTTCAGCGAGCTGCTCCATCATATCAGCCTGCCATTTAGGGTAATAATCGAAGGATTCATCACTGGCTTTCTCATACCGGATGCGGGTAACCTGCTCATCTTCCCACTCTACCTGTACGTATTTAGCACCGGCCTCGTAGGCTTTAGATACGATTAACCGGGTAAACTCCGCAGTCTCGAGTGGGGCTTGTACAATAAGCACTTGACCTTGCTGTATGTTAACCCCGACCTTAACGACCAGCTCAGCATACTTCGACAACAATAATCCGAACTCTTTCATAGATACGATAAACCTCCTAGGACATAAGCTTGTTGTCTTATATTACCACGGCTTAATACTGACCTCCAATTAAGAGCTCTCTACCGTACTTTCGACACCGGGGGATCTCTTTAGTGTGACATACGACCGTTCAAGATCCAGGAGCCTGGTCTTCATTTCAAGTCCTCCCCGATAACCTGTAAGTGATCCGTTCTTGCCAATTACACGATGACACGGAATAGAGATTAATACTGGATTCGCACCTATCGCCGTCCCGACGGCACGAACGGAAGCAGGTTTTTGAATGTGAAGCGCAATGTCTGAATAAGAACGCGTCTCACCGTAAGGAATCTCGCATAGGGCGTTCCATACAGCAACCTGAAAGGGGGTCCCGTTGAAATCACAGGGTGCGGCAAATTGCTTGCGTTCTCCCTGCAAATATTCGCTTAGCTCTGATACATAGGGCTGCATCTTGTCATCATTCTGGATTAACGATCTGCCGGGAAATCGGCGGCTAATCCAATCAGCCATCTCCTCATAAGGTCTATGATCTGAACCTACATAACAGAGTCCTTGAGAAGTTGCTGCCATAAATAGATTCCAGTTGTCATTCGTGAACCGGGTCCAGTAAATCTGCGGTTTTGCTGATTCGCTCATCAAGTTCCACCTCCAAGGTTGATTCTTGTGTGTCTCTGCCTGTATTCGGCAGGGGTGAATCCGGTTATTTTCTTGAACAATGTAATGAAGTAGGGAGAACTAGGAATTCCCACCAAGAATCCAATTTCTCCTACGGTGTAATCCGTCCCGCTCAGCAGTTCCTGTGCTTTCTTGACCCGAAGCCTCTGAATATATTCAACCGGGGTTAAGTCAGTTATACGCTTGAACGTACGATGAAGATGATAAGGACTACCATGACACATATCCGCCAAGGTATGAAGGGAGAGTCTCTCATTGTAGTGGGAATCGATATATTTGGTGATTTGGTCTACCCAGTCTTCATCCGGTAGGGACTCGCCGGTAGGCTTGCATCTTTTGCAGGGACGATAATCCGCCCGAATTGCCTGGTCAGCAGACTTAAATATGCGCACATTCTTGCGATTAGGCTCTCTAGATTTACAGGACGGCCTACAAAAAATACCCGTTGTCTCGACCGCATACAGGAATTGATCATCATAGGAGGCGTTATTCGTGATGATAGCCTCCCAGAATTCGTCTTTCATTGGCCCCGCTCCCTCTTGCCTTGCGGCTGTTGATCACTTCACTCAGTATACCCCCAAATCAGGATTTTGGGATCTATTCGTGAATGGAATAGCAAGATAACGAAATCCCAGATCATAAGAAAAGAACCCGGCACCAAGGGGTGCAAGGCTCTTTTCTGTCTATACCATCAAGTTGTTCACATACGAATTACGTTTACTTGTCCATACCATCAAGTTGTTCACATACACTTCACTTAAGTTTATTGAGCTGAGCCTAACTGAATCCAGGCCTGCTGAATTTCTTCGATGACTTGATCCTTTGTTTTGGTTTTGCCGATATAGGACTGCATGAGCTCACCAAACTTCTGGTGGAACGTATCTAGCGAGTAGTTCACAGAAAGGTCACCTGATTTCCCGGTCTTCAGCATTTCGTTCATTTCCTTAGGCATATCCAGATCTGGAAGAGGGGCATCTTTGATAGGTGGAATCACCTTCGCCACGGTAGAGAACCAGCTTTTGCCGTAGTCGGAAGTGTACAGCCAGTTGAAGAATTCTACGGTTTCCTTCACCACTGCCGAATCCTTGTTAATCCGAAGCGCCTGATCTGCGCCCGTAATAATCTGAGCTTGCTCCGGCTTGTCGCTGACCGGATAACCCATAATACCGAGCTGGAAGTCGGGCGCGATCTTCTTGATCGCCTCTTCATCCCATGCACCTTTACCCGTCATCATTGCAGCTTTGCCGGAAGCAAAGTCACTGACCTCAGCATTACTGTCGCGCTCAAGCGGCTTTGAGGTGCCATGGGCTACCGTCGTATCAACAAAATTGAAGAAGTTATTGTACAGCACCGGGTGATCTTTAAATGTTGTCTTGCCCTCAATAAAAGCATTCACGAGATCTTTGGCAGGTTGGCCTGCATCCTCTGCAGCGGCATCAACAAAGTGCTGGAAGATGTGCTTCCATACCCACCATTCCTTATAGGCATTGGCGAATGGCGTGATGCCCTTGGCATCAAGCTTCTTGATGGCCTCGTTAAGCTCTGCAGTAGTTAACGGAGGCGTCGTGATCCCTGCATCCGCGAACAGCTTTTTGTTATAAATCAGCGTGAACAGGTTGCCTTTGACCGGCAATCCAAGCACTTTGCCATCACTGGATGACATATTCGCTCTTACCGCATCCGTCATGGCTGCTGCCAGCGGCTCATTCGTAAGGTCTGCACTATATTCAGCAAAAGTATCGATATCGCCGCCTGCTGTTGTCTGGAATACATCTGGCGTGCTGCCTGCCGCAATTTTGGATTTTAACACGGTATTATAATCAGATTGCATAATTTCAAGGTTAATCGTAACGTTCGGCTTAACTTTTTTGTATTCTTCGATGTAGGCATTGAAAGCTTGCGTGTATTCCGGTGATGCGGTGAACATGTTGATCGTGACTGGCTTTGAGGAATCTGTCTCATTGCCCTCTGCACCTTGCTTCGCTTCTGTATTGGCGCTGGATTTCTCTTCGGTACTTCCGTTGCTGCTGCCACAGCCTGCAAGCAGTGCCATGATCATAATCAGGCTGATTGATAGCGCCATCATTTTTTTCATCATCTACGCCCCCACTTTCGAAATCTGCTTTGACTTACGATGCTTATTGTATCGATACTTGTGAGAGATCGAAATGTAGATAAGTGAATTGTTAAGGGTAAAAAAGTGTCATTACTGTCTACTCCCTATCTGCACTCACGCTGCGTGACCGATATTCGGAAGGGGATATATCATAGTAATTCCGGAACGCTTTGCTGAAATAATTCTTGTCTCTATAGCCTAATATCTCGGAGATCTCCTGGATTTTCAAATTGGGATCGCTGAGGAGCTCCGCAGCCTTCTCCATTCTTACTCTCTGCATGTATTCATGAATGCCGAATCCATACTGCTGCTTGAACAGCTTCATAAGATACTCCCGGCTTAAATAGTATTTCTCTGTGAACATCGATATCTTGATATCTTCATAGTAATATCGATCGATATATTCTTTGACTTCCCCAATATGAAAATTCCGGCTCCCTGCAACCTTCTGACGGATCTGCTCACCGTAGATCTGAAGAAGCCCACTCATGACCGATTGGAATTGCTCATAATTCATGAAATCATGCCCGGTCTGCGTAGTGTCTGAGAGGCGGAGCAAGCCCGAATCCTGAAGCGCATCTACCGGCACCCCCAGCTCAATCGCGAGATCGCTTAGCAGAATACGAAATTCATGGAGCATCCAATCAGCTTCACCCAGGGTAAAGACATCACGGGTCTTAACCGTGCTCATATAATCATCCAAAATAATGCGGGCCTGTCCAATATTTCCCGCTTCAAGCGCACTACGCAGAAGCGCAACCCGGCTGCCCAGCGCCAAGCCCCGTGATTCTCTGAATCCCCCACTTTTAAGCGGACCTGAGCTAATTATGCCGCCGCTCAGCCTCAGCAGATCGGTCCCTTTCAGAGCAGCCTTGGCTTCATCATAAGAATCAGCCAACTTAAGCACCTCTCCGTAAGACGAACCTATGCCGGCCACCACTTGTATATCAAATAACCGGTCCAGCGTGGTTATAGCCTTCTTGACTAGAAGGGCTGCCTTGAAAGATAAGTCTTCCAAATATCCTCCAGCTGCGGTATAGACCACGATCATTTCTCTTGCACGCTTGGGGTTCGCAAAGCTGAAAGCCTGTAGATTCGAATCGGACACATCGCTAAGGACATTGGATACAGCATACTGAAGCAAAGCCACTCCCCCGTTGAACCGTCTGCTGCAGACAGCACTTTGGTTCATGATCCGTATTACGGCAGTGAGATAATAACCCTTTGATCCTTCCACTTCAATCAGCGGCAGTAAGCCTTCGCTTGACCGTTCCTTGTAGGAACGCTCCAGAATTGAAAAATAAATATTCTCTTTGAGTCTCGGAAGAGAAACATTGAGTGTGATGTTGCGGGTAATCTGTTCACTCTCGCTTAGGCGTTTGGCTTCGAGTATCTGGGTGGCCTTTCGCAGAGCTTGGTTAAGATCCTGCCGGTTCACCGGCTTAAGCAAATAATCGACTACCTTGGAACGAATTGCCTGCCGGGTGAATTCGAAATCATTATACCCGCTGATGACGATGGTGAGCAGCTGCGGATAGGTCTGTTCCACCACTTGCAGGAAATCGACTCCGTTCATTTCAGGCATTTTCATATCCACCATAACCAGCTCCGGCTTACATTTCTCGAACATGGCTAAGGCTTCCTTACCGTCTCTCGCTTCATAAATCTGGCCGACACCAAGATTCTTCCAATCGCCCAAGATACGAATGGCTTCGCGTACCGGCTCCTCATCATCAACGATTAATACTGTATACATTAGTGCTATCCCCTTTCGGCAGTAACATCGTCATTCTGACTCCCCGGTCCTTGGCCTCAATGGACAGGCTGGCCGCTTCGCCGTACAGCAGCTTAAGACGCATTTGCAAATTATGAAGACCGATACTTTCGCCTTCCCGATCCTCAAAGCTCGCCACCAGCATACGCTGTACCTCTTCCAGCCTGTCCTTGGGGATGCCAGGTCCGTCATCTTCCACAACAATTACAGCCTGATCAGCTATGGGATAGGCTCTTATCTTAATCGTAACGGGACTTGATACCCTTTCAACCCCATGTTTCACCGCGTTCTCAACGAGGGTCTGGAGCGACAGCTTGGGAATATAGAGCTCCATTAAGGATTCATCCCAATCCGTCATCACGCGGAGACGGCTGCCAAACCGTGCCTTTTGGAGAACCCAATAACGCTCTATATGCCTTAGTTCCTCGTATACCTGTACACTTTCCTTGCCGCTGATACAATACCGGAGAGTCAGCGCAAGCGCATCGACCATATCCGCAACCTCATCCGTTCCGTGCTTTAAGGCCTTGGTAGAGATCGCCTGCAGGGCATTGTATAGAAAATGCGGGTTGATTTCTGCCTCCAGCGCTTTCAGCATGGCGTTTTTCTCGACAATTTTCATCTTGTACCGCTCATTAATCAGCTCATTGGTCCGCTCTACCATCTGGTTGAACCGCCGGGCCAGATAGGCGATCTCATCGCGTCCCTTCACTTCTGCCTCAGCATTAAACGTTCCTTCACTGAACCGGCGCATCTGATAGGCAAGCTTCTTGAGCGGCAGAGTAATGGCATTGGCAGTAAGTATAACCAATATGACAGCAAGGAATAGAAATATAGCACCGATCAAATAACTCGCATTTCGCGTCTTCGTAGCAGCCTCGTAAATTTCCCGATACGGAATCGACTTCACCAGAGACCAGCCCTGATTCGTTCCTGCATTATGCACCACAAGGTACCGGTTATCGCCCTTACCCCAGTTGTACTGACCATCACTACTGCCGTTCATACCCCCGAGCATTCCGGCCTCATTCGCTTTCGTATAGAAGGCCCGGTCATCCACATAGAACGGAGTATGCTCGGGACTAAGCAGGAGGACATGCTCCCCCTTGCTTAACGGGATATCTTTCATCGTCTCATCCAAGGCTTTGGAATTGAAGTAGAATGACAGAACCGCCTGCGGTTCACGGGTTGCAATCGAACGGAGCACCTTATGGAAGGCCATTGTAATCTTGTCCTTATTCATGGCATATCCCGTCTCCTCTCCAGGATTCAGGAATGATTGATAGGCCCGATTCTGCTTGCTGAGCATCGTCTGCTTATACCATCCTTGCTGTCCGAGGTGTGCGTCTGTCCCTGAGCGAATCGAGATCGTGTACGCTTCACGGTAAATAGCATAGTACTTCCGCTCTCCTACCAGGTACAGATAGATCGCTTCCAGATCATTCCTGGAGAAGAACAAGTCCCTCAGGTAGTTCTCCAAATACTGCCTGGAAGCATACTCCCTTGGTTCGTTCTTGATCGCATGCATGATCTCGTCATAGCGAAGCTGAGGTTGTGACAGCGCTTCCATACCAGTCAAATAAGCTTCCAAATTCTTGTTCACCAGATGTAAATTATTCGTTGTGCTCGCGATGCTGCTGTTGACCGATTCCTTCTGAATAATCTGGTAAGAAATGAAGGTTAGCGATCCAACAACCAGCACGATCGTGGTTGAGAAGAGCAGAATCAATTTGTTGACAAGCCTGCGTGTAGCCCTTTCGGCAACCGCCGCAGCCCATTTTTTGAGACGGATCACGATCATCTGGCTATCCCCCCGGTCTTCTCCACAGTTCACCTTTTTACCCTTAACTGTTCCCTTAAATCCATTCTGTGAGAGGAACCCGCTAATTTATAATCCATTATAACGAGATCCACCCGGTTGTACAGACCGGTTATGACATACAGCTGACCTTATTCCACGATTCCTGGGCATGTCAGATAAGGGATAGCGAAGACAAAAAAAGAGGTGCTCTATGAGAAAATTAGGAAGAAAATGGGCGGAAAAGCTAGAGTTTGGATTGTTTACTTTTCCCGTATTGATCTGTGTGTTCATTGCATTTTATATCCCGTTTGCCTTGACCATCAGGTACTCATTCACGAAATGGAACGGGATTTCCAAACATCCGAAGTTCATTGGACTTGATAACTTCAAGCAAATTTTCATGCATGACGCGAACTTCAGCTCCTCCGCTTGGTTCACGATCAAGTATGCCGTGCTGTATATCGTACTTGTGAATGTGCTGGCGATTCTGCTGGCTCTGGTACTGGATATGAAGCTTCGCGGAGCTGCTTGGCTCCGGGCCGCGTTCTTCATCCCTTATATCCTGAGTCTTGTCATCGTCGGATTCATTTGGAAGTTTATTTTCATGCAGGGCTTTGAGTCACTGGGGAGCAGCACGGGCTGGGGAATCTTTCACCTTAGCTGGCTTGGCGAGCAGGGCCTCGCTTTTATATCCATTCTAGGGGTATCTATTTGGCAGTCCATCGGATTCTATATGGTCATCTACATTGCCGGTCTTCAGGCTGTACCTGATGATATGAAAGAAGCCGCCGTAATGGATGGCGCGGGACCTTTCCGGAGATTCTTCAGTATTATCCTGCCGCTTCTGGCCCCGTCCATTACCATCTCGGTATTTATGGCACTGACGAACTCCATTAAAGTGTTCGATGTGATCCTGTCATTGACTGGCGGGGGTCCGGGCGGCACTACCTACAGCGTAGCTTATGATATTTACCGGGATACGTTCCAGAATAACCTGTACGGTTACGGGACAGCGAAGGCACTCATTTTGTTCGTAGCAGTGCTGCTCGTCACCATTGTGCAGCTAACCATTTTCAAACGCAGGGAGGTTGAAGCCTGATGAAGCGGAATCAAGCCTTACGCATCCTACTTGAAATCGTCATGATTCTTTTGTCGCTGCTGTTTATCCTTCCTTTGATCTTAACGATCCTTAACTCGTTCAAAAGCTTTCAGGAGGTCATGACCGATGTCATCGCCCTTCCGCAGAAGCTGTCGTTCGCTAACTATTCCTATGTATGGAATTTCATCAACTATCCAAGACTGTTCTTGAATAATACGATCATTACTCTGCTCAGTCTTGCGGGAATTATCCTTGTCTCCTCCATTGCGGCATACAAGCTGGGACGGACCAAGACCAGATACAGCGCTCTAATCTACCTGCTCTGCATTATGCCGATGCTGATTCCTTTTCAATCGATCATGCTTACTGTTCTGCAGTTGGCCAAAGATATGAAGCTTTCTGAAAGCACATGGGGACTTGGTCTTCTGTACTGGGGCTTTGGCGCACCCCTTGCCGTCTTCATCTATCATGGTTTCATCAAAGGCATTCCAAGGGAAATCGACGAGAGCGCTACGATCGACGGGGCTTCCGGCTTCCGGCTGTTCTTCTCAGTTATTTTCCCGCTGCTGAAATCAGTGACCACAACAATCATCATTATTGATGTGATGTGGATCTGGAATGACTTTCTTCTGCCGCTGCTTATGGTTAATGGATCTCCTTCAACGAAGACACTTACGCTTGCTGCCTACACGTTCGTCGGACAGTATACCTCAGATTGGCAGTATGCCATGACAGCAATGGTAATGGCTGTACTGCCGTCCATTATCGTATTTATCTTACTTCAGAAGTACATTGTAAAAGGAGTTGTGGCGGGAGCCGTGAAAGGTTAAATAGGAGGCGTGAAATTACAAAGTGCAGTCCCCATCATCAAATTCCCTACTTTGGTTATAGTAACAAGGAACCCTAATAAAAGGAGGAATTCAGCATGACCGAGGACCTGCATGAATTTGTAGAGAAAGTGCATGATAACCAGAAGAAGGCCGAGAAGAACAAACACCGGGCCAAAGGGAATCCCGGCTCTCAGCTTCCGAATAAGCAGCACAGCACGAACAAATAGCAGGCTCACTTGAGTTAAGTATTAAGTACACGGAAAAGGGATGTTCCCGCGCCTCTAACAGACGCCTGGACACCCCTTTTCTTTTTTAGCAGCAATTGACCACAAGGATACGTTCCTTAACTTACTGTTTGCCTAGTTCACTACTCAGTGCGTTCAGGATACCCTGCAAAGTTAATTTTAACTCAGAATCGGTAACTTCCCCATCCGGACCGAGCTTGTTCCTATTCGCCAAAGGAATACGGACAACCCCTCCGCTGAACATTCTTACGTCAATCATACCCAGCGTTAACACCAGTGACTCCAGCGCTTTGGCTCCGCCCTGCATGGAAGGAGAAGCACTGATTGCGGCAACCGGCTTGTTCATCAATTCACCGGAGGATACGATCCAGTCCAGCGCATTCTTCAGAGTCCCGGGAACCCCTGCCGCATATTCTGGCGTACATATAACAACCGCATCGGAACTGCGCAGCTGTTCCCTGAAATGCTCCACCGCTTCGAAGGCATGCTCTGTATCCAGTTCAGGATTGAAATGGGGCAGTTCACTCAGACCGTTATAGAACCTGAACTCCATATTCTTATCCTTACCCGGCAGCAAGGATAGTCCCTTTAGAATGGCTGTATTGATGGATCCCTGCTTCAAGCTGCCTGAAATCATCAAGATTTGATAGTTGTGATGACTCACCGAACCCCTCCTCCTACATCTTTCCAGCATATTCTAGCATAGAGCGACCACATAAAAGCATGAATTCACATAAGCTCAATCTTATCTTCACGTATCCTTCATTAACTTCTCTTCGTTAATTAGATGTAACGCCAATACTAATTTGACGGAGGTATACAGGTATGAGTCATTATGTGCCCTATGTAGTTGAACAGACGAGCCGGGGTGAGCGATCTTACGATATATACTCAAGGCTGCTGAAGGACCGGATTGTATTCGTGGGGGCTGCTATCGATGATCAGCTTGCCAATAGTATTACAGCTCAGCTGCTATTCTTGTCCGCGGAAGACCCTGACAAAGATATTTTCATGTATATTAACAGTCCGGGCGGATCTACTACAGCTGGATTTGGCATCTATGATACGATGCAATATATCAAGCCGGATATCCATACAATCTGTACCGGGTTCGCGGCCTCCTTTGGCTCGTTGCTGCTTCTGGCAGGAACCAAAGGCAAAAGGTTCGCCCTGCCGAACAGCGAAATTATGATCCATCAGCCCCACGGGGGTGCACAAGGGCAGGCCAGTGATATTGCGATTAGCGCCAAACGCATTCTTCAAATTCGCCAGAAAGTGGTTCAGATTACCGCGGATAGAACCGGGCAGCCACTGGAGAAGGTTGAGCGGGATATGGATCGTGACTATTTCATGTCGGCCCAGGAAGCTGCCGAATACGGCATTATTGACAAAGTTATCACTTCGATATAAGGAGGCGTTCAGATGATGTTCAAGAGCTTGGAAGGGAAGGAAGTTACAATTCATTTCATCGATGGTTCCAGTGTCACTAGCGGCACGATTGAAGAGGTGGACGATCAGGGTGTTAGATACCGCGATGAGTTCCAGATCCTGTATATCCCCATCTCATCCATCAAGTCAGTTGCCGTGAATACAAAAGAACGGCAGCGGCCACGAGTTGGATTCTCCCAGTAGCATCGCGGTAACCTAGAATAACCCCGTCAGCCTAAGCTCTTACTTCGGCTGACGGGGTTATTCACTTCATTGTCCCCTAGGGTTAAGACCTTCCTTGAGTCCTAAATATCTTAGTGATATTATGATAAAGAATTATTAGGACGAACACATGGAACTATACAAACAGATATTGACTGCAGGGGAGGATTAGAAGTGAACCGGACAGAGCTGCTTAAGAATTTATCCCGGCTGTATGAAAGCCATTATCAAATGTGGCAGAAGGAATGGAACAAGCGAAATACGAACGGTCTATCGAGGAATCATGAACTCATTCTGGACCTGCTAAATGAGGAAGGTCCTCAGAATCCGTCCAGGCTGGCCGCAAGCCTGAAGATAACGACCGGAGGTGTGACCGGACTTGCGGACACACTGGTGAAAGCTGGACTCATCCACCGAACCCGGGGAGAAGAGGATCGCAGATCTGTCCATCTTGAGATTACCGAAGCAGGCCGAGCTATCGTCGCTGAGACTCGTCAACAGGGAAATACCCAGTTTTCCAGTTTTTTTGATATGCTGTCGAATGAAGAGCTCCAGCAGCTAACTAATTTGTACAAGAAGCTTGTTGGTGGTCCATTGAATCAATAAGAGGCACCTGAAATGTCTCAGGAGCCTCTTTATTATCTTTAGATTAGCTATATTACAATGGGAGCAGGCTCACCGTATCCTTTTCTTTCAACCGATCGATCATATCGACCCAGGCCTTGGGCTTGTTCGGGAGAACCGTATAGTAACGGGTCAGGAAGTCAACAACAAGTGAAGCTGGTACCTCATCCAGACTGTCGTCCGCCGGCATGAATCCAAGATCCAGGCCTTCAACCGCCTCCCCATCATTGTTCCATGACGGGTGTACATAAGCAAGATCAAGCTTCTTATACCCCAAATGGGACAGTACTTCTCGCCGAACATAGGGATCCATCGTCTTCACCCCACCGAAATCATGCTCCTTCACCCGGTAAGGATCGTAGATCTCTGCGAACATGCCGTACAGCTCTTTGCCATTCTCCTGACTTAACCGTTCAAGGTCTTCCTGTCTCTTCTTCCATAAGAAACGTCCAATCCCGAGTCCAGGCTTCCCTATAATTGTAAAGTCTGTCATGGCGACGTTGAAATTCGTGTAATAACGATATTCTGTAGTCCCTACTACCTCCCCATCATGAATGGCGACGAATACCCGGATACCCGGGTCCTCCAAAGGCTCTTTCCAAAGATCAAACTCCAGCACCTCTTCGTCCGGGAATACTTCCTGCATCAACTGATGCATCTGAGGAAACAGCGGATTTGTGATACTTGTAATACGCTCATACTGCAGCTGGCTCACGCTTCATTCTCCTTCCAATTCATTAGCTGTCAGGAACGGATTCTTCCATTCCATCAGTAATCCATAATTCCGGGATTGCTCATCTTCCAGATAATTCGGGACTACCTGCACAGGTGTTCGGCCGCATCTTAACAGGAATGAGATCACCGGATCTTGATGTTCTCCAGCCACAACCGCTTCTGCATATTGCTCTGCGGTCATCATGTCCTCCTTCAGGTGGTAACCGGGCATTCGCCCTCCACCAAGCAGGCGCACCAATCCTTGTTGAACCACCGTCTCATACATGGAGAACATGAGCCACTTTCCGAGTCCCAGCTTACGGTATCTGGGGCTTACACTAATGTCCACGACATAAAGTGTGTTCCCCTTCGGAGTGTGGCTTCGGATATAACCATGATCTGTGATATCTTCCCAGGTATGCTTAGCATGCCGGGGATCGAAATCCACGATCAGGCCCGTCATAGAGCCTGCAAGTTCTCCATTCAGTTCCACACACAGGGCCCCTTCAGGATACAAAGTAATATGGCTGCGCAGCTGCTCCACATTCCACCAGAGTTCAGAAGGGAAAGGAGGAGGGAAGCATTCCTGCTGGACCCGTATTAGACCTGCAAAATCCTCTTCCCTGTATCTGCGAATGACCGCTTTGACTGGCCGGCCCTGGTCATACACAAAAAACTCCTTTAGGTACAATCCATCTTCCCCTTTCACCTGATTAAGATTCTTCACCCGGCACTACGCCCAGTCCGGATACAAATCCGTGCGTCGATCACGCCAAGTTGTCACAGATCCTCGTTCCCGAACCTCATACAGAAGCTCCAGATCAAGGTCGGCGGTGACGATCATATCGTCATTAATCTCCCCCTGGACGAGAATTCCCTGCGGAGGGAAAGGCACGTCATTCGGTGTAATTACGGCTGCCTGGCCGAAATTGCCTCTCATAAAGTCAACGGTAGGAAGAGACCCGACCGTTCCTGTGGTGACTACATACACTTGGTTCTCAACGGCTCTGGCGTGACTCGTGTAACGGACCCGATGAAAGCCATGACGGTCGTCTGTGCACGATGGGCAGAAGATGACATCAGCTCCTCTGGCCTTGACCATACGTACGATTTCGGGGAATTCAATATCATAACAGGTCAGCATTGCAATGGTGCCCTTCTCAGTCTCGAATACCTGAACCCCATCCCCCGCGGACATGTTCCACTCATGAACCTCGGTGGGGGTAATATGAAGCTTGGGCTGCTCCGCAATCCGTCCATCCGGGTAGAACAAGTGCGCTGTATTATATAATTTACCTTCCCGTTCGGTCACATGGGTTCCGGCAATAATGTGCATTTTCGCTGTGGCCGCAAGCTTGGAGAACAACTCCCGGTATGCTTCAGTGAAGCCAGGCAGATCTTGGATCGTCAACGCCTCGCCCTGCTCATTGCCAATAGACAGCAGCTGGGTTGTGAAGAATTCGGGGAAGAGCAGGAATTCTGTGCCGAACTCTTCAGCGGTCTTCACATAGTGTTCAGCCTGCTTGGCGAAGTCCTCAAAGGAATGGATCGTATGCAAATGGTATTGAACCGCGGATACTCTAAGTTTCATGTGTCCTCCTCTGTTTATTCGCAATAGTGATAACTCTAATTATGCTTGGCGATGTTATTCTTAACAAGTACTGACATTCAAGTAACCTAGTGTGGTAAAGGATACTGTCAACGATTCTTCAGCTCGCCCCGCTAATCTGAATTCATGAATTCACAAGGAGCCGTAATACCATGGCAAATATGCATCCCAGCACGACGGTCCACAGTAAATTCCGGGTCTTGATGGCAACAACAAACGTGAGGATTCCAGCAGCAAGGTCCAGATGCTCACTAAACTTGAAGCCCCCTTCCACTTGAATCAGCTCTTGTCCCACCAATGCGGCCATCACCGCAATCGGAATATGGTTTAGCCACCTGAGAAGCGGCTCAGGCAGTGAAATTCGGCTCAAGAGGACAAGCGGCACAACTCTTGGAAGTATAGTGACCACCGAGCAGCATACAATAAGTAGGAATATATCCCATCTTACCTCCATCTTTCGATCACCGTCCCTACCGTAGCAGCAACAACAGTTCCTGCAATCACACCGACACTCCCCGAAATGAAGAACCCACAGACCACCCCTACCAGAATTGCACTAAGTCCAACAACAGCATCGAGAACATACTTCTTTCGGTGCATGATTTGCAGAACCAATAATCCAATAAACATAGCCGGCAGCGCAAAATCGAGTCCAAATTTCTCAGGATCGGTGATCCATACCCCCAAATAGGCTCCGGCCAAATTCGCTGCAATCCAGTTCAAATAAGCCGTCAGATTCAGCCCCTGCATCCAGCTGTGATTGAGTTGATTCGATCTTGCGACCTCACTTGAAGCTACTCCAAACGTCTCATCCGTAAGCAGCACTCCAATCATGGCGTTCTTCACCGAAGACAGCTGCCTGAAGTAAGGGGATAATGCCGCACTTAAGAGCAGGTGGCGGAGATTTACGAAGCAAACTGTAGTTATTATCCCTACTATCGAGCTTCCCGTGCTCACCATTCCAGCAAAAATAAACTGGGCGGACCCAGCATATACAAGGACACTAAGCAGACCAATCTCCAAGATGCTGAGTCCGGCCGTTTTCTCAATTATTCCTGCAGCAAATCCAATACTTAAATACCCAAGTAAAGTTGGGACACAATCTTTAACTCCTCTGATAAATTCCTCTTTATGCACGATCCTTTGTCCTTTCATTGTGTCTATA
>RCUH01000412.1_pt1 | contig 45824 bp, 38 predicted proteins | sample 2166191 | NCBI WGS metagenome assembly RCUH01 (sample SAMN09932848, study PRJNA488358) | compost metagenome | feature: garden; material: soil; isolation source: compost soil in an enriched community after 214 h of incubation | place: Germany: Experimental Botanical Garden Goettingen | collected... | reverse complement strand
TTATTTCGCTAATTATAACTGCTTCTGTTCTAGAATTAACACACCCCGTCCAGGGACAACGACCTTTCCATGAACCTGTGTATTTGTCAGCAGCTCTTGAAGAGCTTCTGGGCCGACTTCTACTTCAGCCTCTTCAGGATTATGGTTAAGCACAAACAGATAACTTGACGAGCCCTTCACCCGCAAGGCAGTCTCTACACCATCAGGCGTGTTAAGCAGCGAGGCAATCCCCTTCTCCACGCAAATATTCTTCATGAATCCCTTCATAAATGAGGCATCTGGACTGCTTGCTACATAGTAGGCACTGCCCAGTCCGAAGGTATTCTTGGTCAGCACTGGCATTCCCTTATAGAAATCTTCGCCATACTCAGCCAGAACCTCTGCCCCCTCCGCGTGGATGAGGTCACAGAGCAGGCCGCAGGTATAGCTGCCACTTAGATTCTCCCAATCCTTCTTCATCACAATCTGATTGTGTTGATCCGGGTATAAGGCATCGATCTCTTCAGCCCAGATTCCCATGACTTTGCGAAGTTCGCCCGGGTATCCCCCGGTCGTGACCAAATCAGTCTCATTCACAATGCCGCTGAAGAAGGTCGTCACAAACGTGCCTCCACCTGCAACAAAGTCTTCCACTTTGGAGGCAAATCCCGGTTTGACCATATACAGAACCGGAGCAATGACAATGTCATACTTCGAGAGATCTTCTGAGATCCCGATCATATCCGTCTGAATGCCCTGCTCGAAGAGTGCATGATAGTACTTGTGTACTTCCTTCACATAGTCGAGCGCCACCGTCGGACCGCTGGACAGCTCAAGCGCCCATCTGTTCTCCCAGTCATAGAGAATCGCTACCTTAGCCTGACTGCGGGAATCCAGCAGCTTATCCGAAAGACCATGAAGCTCCTCACCAAGCTGAGCGCATTCCCTGAATACCCGGGTATGTTCGTGTCCCACGTGTTCAATCACGGCCCCGTGATATTTCTCGCAGGCCCCAATAGAGCGCCGAAGCTGGAAGAACAGCACGGTATCCGCACCTCTAGCCACCGCTTGATAGCTCCACAGGCGCATAATCCCCGGGCGCTTCAAGGAGTTGTAGGCCTGCCAGTTCTGCTGGCTTGGCGTCTGCTCCATAAGCATGAACGGCTGGCCTTGCTTCAGCCCTCTCATCAGATCATGGGTCATCGCGGTCAGACTGACCGGGGTGTCCAGCGACGGGTAATTGTCCCAAGATACCACGTCCATATATTTTGCCCATTCAAAATAATCCAGTTCCGGATAGAGCCCCATCAGATTCGTGGTCACCGGAATATCAGGAGTGTGCTTCTTGATCGCGTCATACTCCAGCTTGTAGCATTCCAGCAGACTATAAGACATGAAGCGCCGGTAATCCAGAGAAATGCCTTGGAAGTTCGTGCGGTTATGCCCCCACTCTTCACTTTGTTCGCTCGGAGGTACAATATAGAGCCCCATCAGATTCGTGGTCACCGGAATATCAGGAGTGTGCTTCTTGATTGCTTCATACTCCAGCTTGTAGCATTCCAGCAGACTATAAGACATGAAGCGCTGGTAATCCAGGGAAATACCTTGGAAGTTCGTGCGGTTATGCCCCCACTCTTCACTTTGTTCGCTTGGAGGTACAATTTCATCCCAATCATAGAACGTATGGCCCCAGAACCTTGTATTCCACGCTTTATTCAGGGCTTCAAGACTGCCATAACGATCTTGAAGCCAAGTCCGGAAGGCCGAGGTACAATTCTCACAATAGCAATAGCCCCCATACTCATTGGAAATATGCCAGATAAGCAGTGCAGGATGGTCCTTATATCTTTCCGCCAGCTTATCCGCTAGTTGAACGGAGTATTTACGATAGGTCTTGCTGTTCGGACAGGAGTTATGTCTTCCGCCAAAAGCTCTTCTTTTGCCCTGTTTGTCTACACGCAGTACATCCGGATGTCTCTTCGCCATCCAGGCTGGATGCGCTCCTGTACTTGTGGCGAGGCATACAAATACGCCGGTACTGGAAAGGCGGTCCATCTGCTCATCCAGCCAGGCGAAGTCATACTCCTCTTCACTTGGCTGATTGAGCGCCCAAGAGAATACATTAAGGGTAGCTACGTCGATTCCAGCCAGCTTGAACATCCGTTCGTCTTCACTCCAGATTTCAGGTTCCCACTGCTCCGGATTATAGTCACCGCCGTACCAAATTTTTGGCAATTTAGAATTAAGCATGCTCATCTTCATCCTCTCATGATTTCTTGATTTGGATTGTATATTCCACACCGGGCTCCGCGGTAAAGCTCAGTTCTTCCCCACTCTGAATCTCGGATCGTCCGGTTATTTCAAGGAGCTGGCCCAAATATCGAATACGGCATACTCCCCCATGCTGGGAGCGAACGATGGCACGTAAGAGACGGCTGTCATCCCATTCCATATCGATAGTGAATCCGCCTCTTGCCTTAAGGCCCTCCACGCTTCCATCACGCCAGGCCATTGGCAGCGCAGGCAGAAGCTCGATACAATCTGAATGGCTCTGCAGGAGCATTTCGGCAATCCCAGCGGTTCCCCCAAAGTTACCATCGATCTGGAACGGGGGATGTGCATCGAACAGGTTGGGGTAGGTCGATCGGCTTAACAGAGTTCTAATGAACTCATGAGCGCGGTCTCCCTCGTATAATCGGGCGTATAAATTAATGATCCAGGCGCAGCTCCAGCCTGTATGACCTCCCCCATGCTCAAGGCGAGCTTCAAGAACCTTTCTTGCCGCTTGCGCAAGCTCCGGTGTATGACGCGGATGGATTTCATTTCCCGGATACAGTCCATACAGATGGGACAAATGACGATGCCCGGGCTCGGCTTCCTCGAAAGGTTCCAACCATTCCATTAGTCTGCCGTCTTCGCCAACCTCAAGGGGCCTTAACTTATCGCAAGCTTCTTTTACCATGTTAATCCACGCTTCATCATGTCCCAGAATCTGGGCTGCCTGAATGCAGTGCTTAAATAACTCACGGATTAGGGATACATCCATCGTTGAACCTGCAGAGACACTGCACACATTTCCAGCTGGCGTGATGAACTGGTTCTCTGGTGAGGTTGAAGGATTGGTGACCAGTCTGCCTCCACTATCCGCCACCAGCCAATCTATACAGAACAAAGCCGCGCCTTTCATTAACGGGTACGCAGTGTCTCTAAGAAAATCCAGATTACCCGGCTGATAAAGGTGCTGCTCCCAGAGATGACGGCATAACCACACTCCGCCGAGCGGCCACATGGCCCAGCTGGCCTTCCCGTCTGAAGGACTCGCTGTTCGCCAAATATCCACATTATGGTGAGTGACCCACCCGTCTGCCCCATAATGAATGCGTGCTGTTCTCTTACCTGTAATACTCAGCTCCCGGATTAAGTCAGTCAAAGGCTCATGGCATTCACTTAAGCTGCATACCTCTGCCAGCCAATAATTCATCTGGGTATTAATATTCGTCGTATACCCACAGTTCCAAGGGGGCTGAATATGCGGATTCCAGATCCCCTGCAAATGGGCGGCCTGAGTACCAGGTCTGGAAGAAGCCATTAACAAATATCGCCCATACTGGAAATACAAAACTTCAAACCCCGGATCATCCGCGCCTTCGCTGTACTTTCGTAGACGTTCATCCGTTGGAAGCGCGGCATTTCCAGCTGCATGGTCAATGTCAATCGGTGGGCCAAGCCTCAATTTCACACGACCGTACATCTCCTGGTGATCCTGTATATGACTTGCTCGCAGTGCTGAATACGGCCTCTGAGCCGCCGTATTTAATACAGCCTGACTTTTCCTAGCCGGATTCACTCCGCCCGGAACTTGTTCAAAATGTTCAAAATTCGTTGCCGCTCCAAGCAGCAGCGTAATGGACCTGGTCTTGGAGATTCTTATCCGACCGTCTGCCAGTGCTTCGAGTTGTCCTCCGTAGATATGAGCAGTCACATTAATGGCAAAGGATATTCCGCTGCTCTCTTCATACAGAATAGATTGAGGATGGTCTCCCAAGTAATTATCCGCAATATGTACAGGAGCATGGCCCACCAGCACAAGCTGATTAGGGGCGTATGCAACTTTATGCCGAAGCGGAGAGGACAGTCGTACTGTGATATTCAGTTCCTCTTCAGCTTCTAGCCTCATGACCAACACTTGATCCGGCACACTTACAAATACCTCTCGGTGGTATCTGGCGCCTTTGTATCTGTACTGTACAGAAGCTATACCGGTGTCCAGATCCAGCGAGCGTTCGTAATCTGTAATTGCGTCCTCAGATAGGTCTTGGTGTATATACAAATCTCCCAGCGGCTGGTAAGACTCGGTACGCCGGCCCAGCATATTTCGCTCTATCCGCTGCTCAGCCTCTTCGTACTTGCCATCCCAGATCAGGGTTCTTACTTTCTCTAAATGACGAAGGGCGTCATAGTTATTCGTGTCTCTTGGAAAACCCGACCACAATGTATCCTCATTGAGTGCAATTCTCTCCACAGCAGCGCCGCCATACACCATCCCGCCAATTCGCCCGTTCCCTATTGGGAGAGCTTCTTCCCAGAGCTCAGCAGGCTGCCCATACCACAGCCGGTCACGGAACTTCATCATTTCTTCGTTCACGAGAGCCATACCCTCCTATGAAGTAAAGCCCGGACTACTGCCCGGGCTTACACTAGTATCTATTTAACGTCTTTGCCAGTCCACAGAGATACTCTTGCTTTTACAAGCTTAGTGTACTCCGCTTCCATTTTTGGCGCCCCGGCTTTATCCAGATTTGCCAGGAAATTGTCATACACTTTGTCGAAATCTGCTGGTTTGCTAAGAACTGCTTCAGGAATACTCTTACGAATAATATCTTGAGTCTTCTTGAAGATGACCTGATATTCACCATCCGTAGGAACGGTCATGTTGTATGCAGCGCCCCACTCTTTAACTGGGAAGTCTTTTTCACTAGGGAATAGATCCTTCCATGTTGTTGCATTGTAACCTTTGAGGGACTCTTTCTCTGCATCGGAGTAACTAGCCACGATTTGTTCCGGGAAGTTCGTTGTATAGTAATTTCCAGTTGAATCCTTCACGCCGTCACCATAACGAGCACTGAAAGCTGTGTAAAGACCAATTCCAGTTTCTTTCGCAAATGTAGAAGCGTCATTCACTTTACGGTTTTGAACATCTTGTGGAATTACACGTTTACCATTCTCCACCTTATACTGCTTGCCCTCAATGCCCCAGTTTCTCAGGACTTGGCCTTCATCGGAAGCGAGCCAGTCGAGGAATTTGATCGCACGAACAGGGTCCTTACAAGAAGTGGTAATCGCAATACCATAACCGTCAAAGCCTGCAGATTGCATAGATTTGTCTTTGATATCCTCGGACATCGTTACAGGGAAGTGAGCATAAGTATACTCATTCTTGTTAGCAGTCTTCAGAGCATTCTCAGCATCCTGATAGTCCCACTCTTGATCGATCAGACCAAGTACACGGCCGCTGGAAATTTTGGCTTTGTACTGATCATCCTTTTGAACAAATGTGTCTTTGTCCAGAAGACCTTCGTTATACATATGGTTCAACCAGCGGAAGTACTCTTTCTCTTCCGGTCTCTTATAGTGGAGCTTGGCTTCATAGGTTGCCGGATCAATGTAGTATTCGCCATCATCCGGTGCTCCTGTAGCTTGGAATGCCGGATTGGTAACCGTAATCATGATCTTCCAGTCATCCGCATTCAGTGTCAGCGGAATTGTTGGTTGTCCATCGGTAGTTGGATGCTTGGCCACATATTGTTTAAGAACGTTTTCATAATCCTGAACCGTTTTTACTTTAGGGTAACCGAGTTCCTTCAATACACGATGTTGAATTTCAAATCCGCCTGTTGCATCAAAGATCATATTATCCACGCCAACGTTGGTAGGAATGGAATAAATTTTGGGATCTTCATTGCTGTACTTCAAGCGGTTCATATTACTGCTATAAATCTTCTTCAAGTTAGGAGCATATTTATCAATGAGATCTGTCAGATCAATCAAGGCACCAGCATCAACCAAAGTGCCCAGGTTCCCTTTTGCAAAGATCAAGTCCGGATACTCACCACTAGCTGCCATCAGGGAAATCTTCTGATCCCCGCCTCCGCTGCCTACATCATACTCAGCATTGATAGTAACTCCGGTCTTCTTGATGATCTCTTGACCTACATCATCCTTCATGTTATTCCAGTTCGGGCTTGCATCTGCACCGAAGAAGGTGAACGTAACCGGCGCTGTTGAATTCGTGTCAGCTGCCTTACCACCGTCAGCAGATCCTGAAGATCCTGCGTCTTTGGAGCTTGAACATCCAGCCAGAGCTAGTGAACCGGCCAGAACAAGAGTTAAGAGCTTCGTCGTTCTGAAATTCTTCATCTTTATCCCCCTCATTAGGCTTGAGTCATTCTTTATGTGATCAGGCAGAGCCTGAATTCACCATATATAAATATTTCAATTAGGATTTAACAGCGCCCAAGGTCATCCCGCCAACAAAGTATCTTTGGAGGAAAGGATATACCACAAGAATTGGAACTGTAACCACGATCGTAATGGCCATCTTGATGGAATCTGGTGAGACGTGGGCTAGCTGGGTGGCTAAATCGTTGGCATTCGTCATATTGCCTCCCTGCTGTGTACTCTGGAGCACCTTCATTAACTCATATTGAAGTGTAGTCCACTGCTGCTTCGTTCCATTATACAGATAAGTGTCGAACCAGGAGTTCCATTGACCAACTGCAAGGAACAAGGAGATTGTTGCGAGCACCGGCTTGCACAGTGGAAGAATGACTCTGTAGTAGATCGTGAAATCATTGGCTCCATCCAGCTTGGCTGATTCCTGCAGGGCAAACGGCAGACCGTCAATGAATGAACGGATGATGAAGACATTGAATCCGCTTACCAACCCGGGTAGAACATATACCCAGAATGTACCGATTAAGTTAAGGTCTCTCATTAGGATGTAAGTCGGTACAAGTCCTCCAGAGAAATACATCGTTAGAGCGACAAAGGTGGAGATAAACTTTCTACCTTTGAAATCTACCCGGCTGAGCGTAAATGCCAGCATCGAGGCCGAGATTAGACCTAATACTGTTCCTACAATGGTACGAAGTACCGAGATCTTCAGCCCTTGAATTAGACCCGTGTAGTTAAAAATCGTTTGGTAATTGTCCCACGTAAAGGCCCTAGGCCAGAGATATATTCCACCACGTACTGTATCCGTTGAGTCATTTAACGAAATTGCTAGCACGTTAAGGAAAGGATACAGGGTCACAATAAGCACCAGGGTCAAGAACGTGTAGTTGAACCAATCAAATACTTTTTCAGATCGCGCCCGATTAAATGCACTGCCTGCCATGTGTCTGCCTCCCCTCTACATGATGCTTTCTTTCGTAAATTTCTTGAACAGTCCGTTTGCAGTGAACAACAGTATGATACTAACGACAGAGGTGAACATCCCGATAGCCGTACCGTAAGAGAACCGGTTAATCTGAATCCCATACTTCAGTGCGTACAAATCGAGTACCTCGGAATAATCCGTTACCAGACTGTTACCAAGCAGCATCTGCTTCTCGAATCCAATACTGGTTAAGTGACCAATCGACAAGATAAGCAGAACCATAATTGTAGGTCTGATTCCGGGAAGTGTGATATTCCACATCTGACGGAACCGGCTAGCTCCGTCTACACGGGCTGCTTCATACTGTTCTCTATCAATCCCGGTAATTGCGGCAAGATAGATAATTGCGTTCCAACCGGTCTCCTTCCAAACATCGGAAGCGGTTACAATTCCCCAAAACCAATTCCCTTTAGCCATGAATTGAATAGGCTTATCGATGATGTGCAGCGATAATAGGATCTCGTTGACGATCCCTCCATCAATCGACAGCAGCTTCGTAATGATCCCGGCTACAACTACCCAGGATACGAAGTGGGGAAGATAGGACACGGTCTGTATGGTACGTTTGAACTTCATTGATCTGAGTTCATTCAGAAGTATTGCGAAGACGATCGGTACGATGAAGCCCACGACAATCCCCATAATGCTCATGGCGAGCGTATTTCTAAGCACTAGATAGAATCGCTCATCTTGAAATAGCTCAACGAAATTCTTGAAGCCTACCCACTTCTGATCGGAGAACGACTTGGCCGGCTTGTAATTCTGAAAGGCCATCGTCCACCCCCATAAGGGCACATAACTAAAAACAAATAACCAAATTACGAATGGAATGGACATAAAATATAAGTACTTCTGCTGCCCAACACTCTTCCAGAAATCCCCCTTGTTCTTCTCTTTTCTCTTTGGCGCTTTAGGGGTTACGCTTTCATGTTGGAGGTTGTCATCCACTGTGAGCGTTTTCATATCTGGTTCCCTCCTCTGCTATAACTACATTGTATAGCAGGAATTCGAAGGGAAATACCGGGTAGATTTGACCGAAAACCATGTGAAAATTAGAGATTTGATTCTTCCCCACTGGGAATAACAAATGAAATTCTGGTCCCTTCGCCATCGGTACTTGAAATATGCAGCCCCGCGCTCTGGCCAAATACCATCGTAAGACGCTGATGGACATTTCGCAGCCCTATGCTTCGATTCTCCGCTTCCTCGGCACCCGAGATATACTGAATTATTTCCTCCATGCGTTCTGCGGTTATCCCTGCACCATTGTCCTCAACAGTGACATGAAGACTATCACTAAGAGTTTGAATGGTTACCTTAACCTCAACACCGTCAGGCTTATTCTCCATCCCATGAACAACTGCGTTCTCAACAAGGGGTTGTATGATTAACGGAGGAATAAGAACCGTCTCCGCGGCCGGATCGATTGTAATTGTATAATTGAGCCGCTCTTCATAGCGGAACTTCTGAATTTCCAGATAGGAACGGATCATCTCTACTTCTTCCTGAAGCGTTGTTTTTTCCCGTCCGGCTTCGAGGTTCTTCCGCATTAATTTGCCGAGCAGTCTCACGATATTGGCAATCTCTTTCTCCCCCTTCAGCAGCGCATTCATCCGTATGGATTCCAGGGCGTTGAATAGAAAATGGGGATTGATCTGACTGGCCATCATCTTCAGCATGATTTCTTTCTGGGCAATCTCCAGCGCGTTATTGTATTCAGTCTTCTCTACGACCTGATCCATTAATTGCTGGATACTTCTTACCATATAGTTGAACTGGCGAGACAGCTGCCCGATCTCATCATTGCCGTCGATTCTGGATACAACATCGAACTTGCCGAGTGCAACCATATTTAATTGACGGCTTAACTGAAGCAGACGGCCGGTGGTGAGAACAGAGACGATATAGACGAATAGAAGGGCAATCACGAGTACAAGGAGCATGAACAAGAATCCCATCATGCTGACATGATTCGCATCTTTAACGATACTGCCTGTAGTGAACACGGAGATAATCCGAAGGCCATTCATGCTTGATTCTGGTACCAGGTTGTCCGTGATTACATAGGAAGGACTTCCATTAATCACCTGATTATAAGTTCCTTTATTTACCGTCTCCGGCTTCAGTCCAAGCTTCATCTGCTTCAGGGTTTGTCCCACTTTATCTGGATTATTCGCCGCAATAACAAAGCCCTGTTCATCTACGATAAATGTATCGAATTGCTCCTGCTTCAGCATTCCGTTCAAGCCATCCTGATTCAGTTCTACCATCAACACGCCGCTCGAATGATATTCGGGAAAGGTAATCTTTCGCACTAGGCTCAATCTATGAATAGGTGAAGCTTCTTCATCCGGAATATAGAACCAGCCAATGGTTTTACTGTTCATAGCTCTCTGATGCCACTTCGCCATTCTAATCTGATTATCCAGCGGAATATACTCCGAGTTATTGATCAGAGTCGGATTATCCATGTAGAACCGAATGCCGGATATTTCTTTATACTGCTGGACATAATCACTGAATTTGGAATAGGACAGATAGCTCTTGGTTAACTCTAGTGCACTAGTGTATCTAGTATTGATGAGCTCCTTCAAATCCTCGTCGAACATGAGAAGATTGGAAATATCAGTTGGCACTCTCAGCATCGTGAGCGTCTGTGTCTTGATCTTCTCGACATTATTGGTAGCTTGATTAATTGCATTATCCAAAGCCTGCTGCCTGAAATAAAACGTGACAGCCCCACCGATAATAAGTACGGGTGCCATCACGATCAGGATAAAGGAAAGGATCAGCTTGTTCTTCATCTTGAGATTATTGGATAATCGGGCGATACGGTCCAGCATGTTCTATCCCTCTTTCACATCAAGTCTTTCTCCCGATTATAACAGAGATGAGAAATCCCCTTTCACGAATGTAAAAGGGGATTCTCCGCATATTATTGTACTTTGAAACGAATTGTAACTGCATTCTCCCAATCGGGTACCCGGATTTCAGAGCTTTCCGGCTGCGGAGCCGTTCCATCCAGTACGCTCAAGCTGTCTCTACCGTTCACGGTGATGCGGAAGGCCTTGCCTGCACCGGAAGCTTTAAGCTCAATGACATCAGCTTCTCTAGTCGCGGTTACTAGAAGCTGGGCTTCACCAGTTGTACTGCGTACAACCGCGTGAGCTTCTGCACCCTCTTCAAGTTCATAGATAACCAGCTTCACGTCATTAGCCAGATCATAGTCTACCTTCGTATTCTCAGCTCCGAAAGATAGGATAGAGTTCGGACGCACATAAAGAGGCAGGCTTAGGAAGTCATGGGTCTCCTTCCTCCACTTTCCACCATCTACAACTTCACCTGTAAGCAAGTGAGTCCATCTGCCTTCGGGCAGGTAATATTTCACATCTCCCTCTTCACTAAATACAGGAGCTACAAGAACTGAATCGCCGAGCATGTACTGCCGGTCCAGCAGCTCACTTGCCGGATCGTCCGGGAACTCCAGAAGCATTGCGCGCATCATAGGCACCCCTTGCTCTGTTGCTTGCACAGCGGAGTTATATAGATAAGGCATCAGGCTGCATTTGAGCTTCGTGAAGAAGCGTGTAACATCAACTGCTTCTTCGTCGTAAGCCCACGGCACCCGGTAGGAGCTGCTGCCATGCAGACGGCTGTGACTGGACAGGAGTCCGAAAGCCAGCCAGCGCTTAAATACATGAGCAGGTGCTGTATTCTCGAATCCTCCAATATCATGGCTCCAGAATCCGAAGCCGGATAACCCCAAGGATAATCCGCCGCGAAGACTCTCGGCCATTGATTCATAGTCAGCATAGCAATCCCCGCCCCAGTGAACCGGGAACTGCTGGCTTCCTGCTGTGGCCGAACGCGCGAACACGGCAGCTTCCTTCTTGCCCAGCTTCTCCTGAAGCACTTCAAAGACAACCTTGTTATAGAGGAACGTATAATAGTTGTGCATCTTCTCTGGATCAGACCCATCGTGGTACACGACATCGACCGGGATTCTCTCACCAAAGTCCGTCTTGAAGCTGTCCACGCCCATGTCCACAAGCTCACGCAGATATCCGGCATACCAGTCACAGGCTTCCGGGTTCGTGAAGTCAACCAGCGCCATACCCGGCTGCCACAGGTTCCACTGCCATACATCCCCGTTAGGCCGTTTCACGAGGTAACCCAGCTTCTTACCTTCCTCGAACAAGCGGGAACGCTGTCCAATGTATGGATTGATCCAGACGCAGATCTTTAGCCCTTTAGCTTTGAGCCTCGTCAGCATCCCCTGCGGATCCGGGAATACCCGCTCATCCCATTTGAAATCCGACCAGTGAAATTCCTTCATCCAGAAGCAGTCGAAATGGAATACATGCAATGGGAGATCACGCTCTGCCATACCGTCCACGAAAGAGTTCACTGTCTCTTCATCATAATTAGTAGTAAACGAAGTTGATAGCCATAGACCAAAGGTCCATGCAGGTGGAAGTGCAGGCTTACCGGTGAGATCGGTATATTTGCTCAGCACATCCTTAGGCCTCGGACCATCGATGACAAAGTATTCCATCGTCTGACCAATAACGCTGAACTGAACCTTTTTCACTTTCTCGGATGCGACTTCATAGGACACGAGTCCAGGATGATTAACGAACACACCATAACCCTTGTTGGTAATATAGAACGGAATGTTCTTGTAAGCCTGTTCGGAGCTTGTGCCTCCATCCTGGTTCCAGACATCTACAATCTGCCCATTCCGCTGAAAAGCTGTGAAACGCTCCCCAAGTCCATATACCCATTCCCCGACACTAAGATCAAGCTCTTCACGCATATAGGCATTTCCTTCGGTGTCTGTAACGTGTGCTGCAGATTTGAATCGGCTGCCCGTAAGACGTTCTGTACCGCGGTAGAAATCAAACGACCACATGCCACCCTTGGCAATACGAACGCTTAGATCACCGCTGTGCATGATCACTTCCTGTTCATTCTCTGTAACCTTAACGTGATGTCCACTGTCCTTCTTAAGCTCGAAATTCGGGCCTAGATCACGTTCCCCGTCCCAGTGAATTAACTTAACTCCAATAACTCCAGGAGCTGGAGAGTGGAACTTCACTGTTAATAAAATGGTATTGATCATTCCTCCACGATCAGCAATAGGGGTAGTCGAGACATAAGCGGCCACACCATTATCCGTAATGTCAAAGTCATGCAGTTGAACAGCAGTCAATAGCGAAAATCCTTCTTTGATTAACCAGTTACCGTCTGTAAACTTCATATGCGTCACACTGCCTTTTCAATATACTTTTACAAAATCGAATGTAAGCGTTATACTCGCATTATACTGATACTAATCCTTTAAAACTTACACTATTGAATGTTTATATAGCATTATTTTGATGAGGTGATCATATGGACCCCAGCCTTAAAAGCTCGCTTAAGGAAAGCCGGATCCACGGTGAGCATCTACAGCCCTTCGGGGCTTACTGGATGGATTATGGACCTGGCGAGCATGTACTGGATTGTCACTGGCATGATGAATCCGAGATTTTTATCGTTCTTGAAGGTGAAGTTCTGTTCCAATTAGATGAAGAGCATTTCCCTGTCCGTGCCGGAGAAGCGGTGTTCATCGATGGCGGTGACATCCACGCAGGACATGCACTAGGAACAGAGGGCTGCAGTTTTTTTGCGCTTGTCTTTGGTGCACAGCTCCTGGCAAGTGCACAGTATGATGCAATACAGGACCGAACCGTACTTCCATTTCAGGAGCGGAAAGCCACTTTCCCTCGCTTGATTCGGCCTAGCGGGCCTGCACAAATCAGCTTATTAGCGCATATTTCCGCGATTATGGAGGCCTGCCGTTCAGAGATTCCCGGCTATGAGGCCGCGGTCAAAGGCAGACTGCTGATGATGCTCTACGAGCTTGCAGCAAGCGGACTGGCATGCAATCGCAGTATGAATCCAACCGTAGGTGCGGCAAGAATTGAGCGGCTCAAAAAGGTAATTCTATATATTCAGCAGAATTATGACAGACCGATCAGATTGCACGAGCTGGCCGATTTGATCCCCATGAGTGAAGGGCAGTTCTGCCGCTTCTTCAAATCCATGACCAGACAGACTCCCATGGATTATGTGAACAGCTACCGAATCAGACAGGCGGCTGAAATGCTCAGAGTGGAAGACCGCAAAATCTCGGACATTGCACTCGAAGTTGGTTTTGATAACATTAGTTATTTCATCCGGGTATTCCGTAAAATGATGAAGTGCTCACCGTCGGCCTTCCGCAAAGGTTCAACCGAGATATAATCTTCTGAAATTGCAACATTCCCGGCAGCATGCTCGTCTAGAGGGGAATAGGAATATTACTCCATAAAGGGGATACGATGATCATGAAGAAGAAATACAGCATGCTGCTGCTCAGTACGGTATTGCTGCTAAGTGCAGCTCTACCTGTCAGCGCACTTCAGGATATAGCTCCTGACATCACCGCTAACAAAATTAACGTTATACAAATTCCGGGAAGCAGTCTGGATCCCCAGCAGAAGCTGGATTTCGCATCGGGCATTAGCTCCATCGTCAAGGGGCTGGAGCTTAATCTGGACACTTACAGATTTATCAAAATGCCAGTAGCCTCTGATTATTTCACCAACATTAGCAATTCGGCCTGGTATTCCGAAGCTTTTGTCATTGCCCGGATTCATGGTCTGGACATCCCGAAGGATATTACTGCGGATACGATCATGACGCGTGAACAATACGCTCACCTACTGTACCAAGCGATCCAGCTGCAAGGGGATTTTCCGATTATCGCCCGCTATAACCTCATTACTGATGGAAGCAACATCACACCAGACTATAATGGCAGTATTCAGAATCTCCTGAACATGGGGATTTCCCTTCTTGATACCAAGCTTAATTTCAATCCAAAGTCGCCAATTACCCGCAGCGTTGCTGCAAGCTGGCTTAATGAAAGTGTGGAAGCTATGAAGAAAATACATGCTCAGCTGGACGGTCGTCCGCTTCAAGGATACAGCCTGAGTTCCAAGACTATTGATGATCAGATTACAGAGGTTCGAGTAAGTGCACAGGCTCCCCATGCCGGTTATGGACTTCGAATTTCATCAATTCAGTACGATGAGACGAATCACGTGGCCGTGATCTACACCGAGGTGGTCAAACCTAGACCTACCGGGATGTATGCACAGGTTATTACAGAGGTTCATGACACTGCCTATATCCCTGCCGGATATAAGATCAGATTAGCAGTAGAGGAGCAAAGTACAGATACCGGGACATATACCGAATCAGGTCATGTCTCCCAATAATACTGGACATTAAGAAAGCGGCTTTCCCAGAACTCTGGGGAAGCCGCTTCTTTATAACTATCGGAGATTAAATCTGCTAATCGAGATGGACCCCTTAAGGATCAAGTATACGCTATGCCGACCCTTAATGCCCTCTAGTGGAATCTCAAGGGTCGTCCAGGCCTGGCTGCCTCCCGTTGGTGGAACAAGGCTGCGGCCAACGAGCTGCCCATCTGCCTCATCCAGCCGGACTTCGATCTCGGCACCCGGGTCCGTGCACGCGACTCTCACTTTTAGAACACCGCGGTCTTGTGCACCAAGATCCACATCCCAGAAAGCGATCCAGCCAGACGCTGCCCGGGTTCGGACACTGCTTCCGCCTTCGATACATTCATCCAGATATACCCCTTCGTAATCATCGTAATTCTCTGCCTTAACAGGGCTTACCAGGGATCTTGGCGGCACTGCCTCTCCCTGAACCGTGAGGACAGCAGAAGCACATATATCCTTTGACGAGCTTCCTGCCATAATTGTGTACGTGCCTGGCTCCACCACATAACGTTCCCGGGTCACATCCCAGTATGACAAATCCGCAGAAGAAACCTTGAACACTATAGTCTCGGTTCTTCCAGGATCGATAGACACACGCTTGAATCCAGTCAATGTCTTGAGGGGTCTGGGTACACGTGATTGATCAGCACGAACATACAGCTGAACTACTTCCTCGCCCGCGAGACTTCCGTTATTTGCAACAGTGATACTTATCTTAAGTTCGTCTTCCGCAGAGATAACCGGGCTGCTGAGATAGATCTCACTGTACTCAAAGTCCGTATAAGATAGCCCGTGGCCAAATGGATACAGGACTTCACCCTCGAAATACTGGTAGGTCCGCTTTCCTTTGATAATGTCATAATCCATGATATCCGGAAGCTGATCCTGCGAGCGGTACCAGGTCATAGCCAGGCGGCCAGCCGGGTTGTACTCCCCGAACAAGACTTCCGATAAGGCTGACCCCAGCTCAGGACCGGCATGGGAGGTATACAGTATTGCTGGAACGTGTTCCTGCTCCCAATTCACGGCAAATGGATAGCTGCCAACCAGAACGACAATTGTATTCGGATTAGCCTCCATAACAGCATGAATAAGCTGCTGCTGTGCAGGAGGCAGCATAATGTCCATTCGGTCAATGGTTTCTTTCCCGTTAATGAAAGGAATGTTCCCTGCGAAGATAATAGCTGTCTCCGATGCCCGCGCAGCCTCCACGGCTTCGGCAATTCCATCCTTCACCACTTCAATGGAGAATCGACCTTTGCCTACATCAGCATGACCATTCACTCTAAGTTCGCTGTCCGCGCCAATCCCTACCGATGTTCCCTGCCAGTTGGTTAACCCACTCCATCCATCTTCCTGAGCCTCAGTCCGGAAGACTTCCTTAACGAACCAACCGCGTGCTTCTTCTGCCGAAGCCGAGAGGCTTCCATCCTCGTTCTCAGTCACATATTTACCGCTTGAATCTTCACGCAGGGTCTCACTGCCCCAGCCCCAATCGGTCTTTCTAAAGATGGCTGCTTGCTCCGGGTTCTGTTCTGTAGCGTGCAATACATGAAGCAGCTCCTGATTCATGGCGGCGACGTACTTGCCTGTCTCCAAGGAGCGAATCCGAATTCGGTCACTTCCGTCACAAAAACGGACTTTCTCCCCGCCTAACTTGGATAGGATGCCACCCAGCGGGGTGATTCGATACGTTGGTGTTCCACTGTACCAGTCCGTAAGTGCCTCGTTGGCCATAGGGCCAATAACTGCAACACTGCCAATCTCCTTCTTCAAAGGCAGAATGCCTGTATTCTTGAGCAGGACAACACCTTCAAGTGCTGCTTTCTTGGACAGCTCTGCGTGAGCCTCAGCACATAACTTTGACTCGTCAACGTGTGCATAAGGATTACGCTCTGCCGGATCAAACTCACCTAACCGGAACCGGACACGGAACGTATTCTGGAGCGCTTGATCCAGGTCAGTCTCCGTAAGCAAGCCCTGCTCAAGCGCATCACGCAGTGCACGGAACGAGATATCCTGATCATCGGTTATACTGTCTATTCCGTTCTTCACAGATCTGGCTACGGCTTCGGCATAGGACTGAACATAATTATGATCGTTCACTGTACCCAGTACATCACCCGCATCACCGACGACAAAGCCCTTCATGCCCCATTCGCCTTTGACGATGTCATTGATCTCGGGATTCACATTGCATGGAACACCATTGACTCCATTGTAAGCCGTCATCATGGAAGCGGCTCCGCCTTCCCTAAAAGCAGGCTCGAACGCTTTCAGATAATACTCGCGCTTGTTGCGGGGATCAATGCTGACCGACGCGCTCCCACGATCCACCTCATTGTTGTTGGCATAGAAGTGTTTCAGTGTCGCCACGGTTTTGAAATAGAAGGGATCTTCACCCTGCATTCCCTTAACCAACCCGGTTGTAAGACGGCCTGTAAGATAAGGATCTTCCCCATAGGCCTCCTCCGTTCGCCCCCAGCGCGGATCGCGTTCCATATCCACCGTGGGCGCCCAGATGGTTAGTCCGTTAATCTTCGGGTCCTTCTGATAATACACCCTGGCTTCATCCGCAATAACCGAGCCAATTTCACGCATCAGCTCAGGGTCCCATGTACATGCAAGCCCGGTATTTTGTGGAAATACGGTAGCCTCACCAAGCCAAGCTACTCCATGTGCACCTTCAGTTCCGTGCTTGTAAGCTTGTATGTTCAGCCGGGGGATCTCGGCTTGATATTGACACATCTGCTCAATCTTCTCGTCAAGGGTCAGTCTGGATACCAGATCAGCAACACGCTCTTCAAGGGGAAGATCCGGATTCATGTAGGGGTAAGCGTTTGCAGAGTTCATAGCAATACCTTCTCTCTCTCTTTTTGATGCTATCATAACGTTCCGCTTCCCGGCTTAATACCCTTACAATTAGAGCTGATTTCATATAGAAATTTGATGCTTCCCGGCTTCTTCCCCCTGTTTGCGGTAGACGGAAGGCGAAGTTCCAACATATCTCTTAAATTTGCTATGAAAATAATCTGCGTTCGTATACCCGACCTTTTCTGCTACCTGATATACCTTCATGCCTTCCTGAAGCATCCGCTTGGCCTGCTCGATTCTCACCTTATCCAGATAAGTATTGAAATACTCTCCTGTCGCATTCTTGAACAGCTTCCCGAGGTAAGCATTGTTGTAATTCAGAACACCGGCCAATGTCTCCAGCTTCAGATTATCACCGTAATTCCGGTGTATCATATCCAGCATAATCTTCACATCCTGGTGCTGGCATCTATCGATATGACTTGTCACTGTCTGAAGGATCTCAGCAGCATGCCGGGTAAGAAGATAAAGGCTGCGCTTCTGGTACAGGTGAGCAATTCTCTCGGTATAGAGCTTAAGAATGCCGTCCAAATCCGGATTACGTGCGGACAACTTACTGATCAGACCTGTAATCAGCTCGGCGAAATACCGCTTGATTTCTTGTTCTGTTCTTCCCTCATTTGTCAAATATTCCCCTGCTGTCTTCACCAAGTCCGGTAATGGATCCGGGTTCCCCAAATCCAGCGCGTAGTACATCTGTTCTTCAATAGATGTGAGATCGATGTCCTCGCTTCGCCCTGGGTCTGTCCTCGCATTCATCTCCCGGTACATCACACCTTCCTCTGCACAGAAGAATTCACAGTCAAGCAGCTCTTTGGCATCATGATAAGAATGCGAAATCTCTCTCAGACTTCTTACGACCTGTCCCAGGGAAGCCGTGAACTTCACACTCATTCCACCCAGTACCCCGCCCAAATCTCTAGTAAGCTGCTGCCGCATTTGCAATCCCACGAATGGCTTGTTCAGCAGAATTCCTGTATGCGAATACAGCTTGAAGGCCACCCCAAGGTTCATTTGTTCAAAATAGTTCTGCAGCCGTTCAGCAGCCTCTCCGAGCACCGCGTGATTCTCCCCTTCACACACATAGAGATCCAGTAAGAGGATCTGATACTCCTTCGAGCTTAGACCCAGCGATACGGCACTGGACAGGAGTGCCGCTGCTTCCTCTCTGGTTCCGGTAAGCAAGGATTTAACTATACGCTCACGGTTCAAGTTCAGCGCCGAGTCCGTCCATTTCTGCTGTTCATTCTCTTCCTGCCACTTCTGCCTGATTCGTTCAAGATAGCTAATTAATTCTTCCTCATCAACCGGTTTGAGCAGGTAGCCATCTGCTCTGCTCGCGATCGCCTTCTTAGCGTAATCGAAATCCGCATATCCACTAAGAATAAGAATGTGCAGCTTATCGTCCTGTTCCCTTAATTTCTCTATAAGCTGAATTCCATCCATACCCGGCATGCGGATATCCGCCACAACCAAGTTAGGCTGGAGCTCGTTAAATTTCTCTAAAGCTTCAAATCCGTTAGCAGCTGTACCCACAACCGTATAATCATAGGAATCCCAAGGGATTAGCTTAGTAAGACCTTCTCTGACTTTCGGCTCATCGTCTACAATCATCACTTTAATCATAGTACAACCCCCTCTTGCTAGATTAGTCGGTTACTAATACCGCTAATATATTGTTAAGCGCTTTCATGTGGATATGAATGAGACAACCGTCAGTGAACATACTTTCTAAGATCATTATAAATAACCCCGACCCAAATCTCTAACATTATTCAAAGCGCATGTTGCACAATCCTATCGATTTTGAGAATTCATGCCAAGGGGTATACTTACAATTAATGGCTTGCTTATCCCAGCCTCCGATTGTATGCTTACTTTTGCTGTCAACTTGTTGAATTTTTGAATGGGGGCATATCCATGAAACAAAATTTGCTGTCCAAAAGTCTGGGTTATCATCCTGGACAGCACGATTGGAGAAGAGAAATTACTTCAGGCTTGATTTCCTACTTTTCGGTCGTATATATCGTCATGGTGAATGCAGCTATCTTAAGCGATGCGGGAATGCCGCTCCAGGCTGCAATGGTCGGGACTCTGCTCACCTCGATCGCAGGCTGTCTATTTATGGCTTTCCTTGGCAAATCTCCAATTATCGTCGTTCCCGGCATGGGGATCAATGCCTTCTTCACCTACACCCTGGTGCATTCCATGAAGCTTACCTGGCAGGAAGCTCTTGCCGTAGTGGCCGTTGCCGGACTGCTATTCGCGATTGTTGCCTTTACCACACTGTACAAAAGGATCAGCGAAGCTATCCCGCACAATCTTCAGCATGGGATCAGTGTGGGCATTGGATTGTTCCTGACCTTTATCGGCCTGCAAAAGAGCGGCATTGTGATCGCTCATCAGACAACTTTTGTCACGATAGGTCATTTCAGTGATCCAAATGTAATTACCGCTTGCGTCACCTTGCTGCTGGCTCTGGTACTCTTTGTTCGTAAGGTTAAAGGAGATCTCCTTATCAGTATACTTGTGGGAACTGCGCTTGCTTTCATTCTGGGCGCCGTACATCCGGACATGAGCAAGCTTGGTGGCAAACCTTTGGAGCAGTACGGCGAGATCTTCGGCAAGCTTTCTTTTTACCCGGGGATCACAACCATCGCCTTCTGGATTGCCGTCTTCCTGCTGCTTCTTATTATTGTCTTCGAGAATATCGGTCTTATTGGAGCACAGACCCGTATGATTGAACGGCCGGAGACCTTCAAGGGAAGCCTTCGCGCGCTATCGTTATCCAACATCGCGGCCGGCATTTTCGGGAGCAGCCCGACCGTGGCCGCAGCAGAGACAACGGCCGGAATTGCGGCCGGTGGGCGAACGGGCTTATCTCCATTAGTCACTGCCGTATTGTTCGGTGCAACTTTCTTCTTCATCCCACTGCTGACTTATATTCCAGACAGTGCAATTGCTCCGATCTTGATCATTATCGGAAGCTTGATGGTACAGAATATCAAAGAAATGAATTTCACCGATTTCACAGAAGCTTTCCCTGCGTTCCTGGTGATGGTCATGATCCCATTCACTTATAGTATTGTAGACGGTATGGCATTTGGCTTCATCGCCTACCCTATTGCCAAGCTCGCGGCCGGACGCGGCCGGGAAGTTAAGGTCGTTATGTATGTGATTACCGTGCTATTCCTTGCTAATTTCATCCTTCATGCCCTGATGTAGAATTAACATCATCGCTTAGGTGGAACTTAACCAGCGGAGTGAACATAACATATCTACTCAAGCAAACTGCAAATGACCAAAAAAATAAGAGCAGCGATCCTCCATTAACAGGACAATCGCTGCTCTTTTCACCGTTTATGACTTTGAGCAAGGAATGGTCAGCCCCTGTATCAGTTCTTCATTCTTATTTTTTAAATTTCTTCTCAAAGAAAGCACTTAAATCCCGGCGGAGATCCTCACTCTGTAAATAGTAAACCTTACCGATCGAATTAGGAATAATGTCCAGCTTGAGAATCCCTTTCTCATATAGCATCATCCTGTAGACAAATCCAGTGCGCCCCTCCTGATTAGGATCAGGCTGCAGGACATCATCCTTAATGCTATTCAGAAAGCTGCGGATCTCATCCTGGCGGTCCACGATGACCTTTGCGCCAGTAGAACCATCCTGCAGCGTGATTTGATCCACTTTGAGAATATCCCCCGGGTACTCTTTGGACAATGTGGTAGGAACCAATATTTTCTGCTCTTCTTTATTTGAGCAAGCTGCACCCGCCAGGAGACAACAAGCAGCTATGAACACAAGGATAACCCGCTTCTTCATCTGTCCCCCCCATTTCAATTCATTAATTGGAATCAGGATAATCCAGAGACGTTACACCTGACTGCTTGTCCAATGAAGTTCACATACGCCAGCAAAATTTCAATAGATCGCCCTCTCTAGTTTCCAATATCCTTATGGTTTCAATATCGAAGACGATCTATGTGTAATTCAAGTTTCATTTCTATAGAAATTTTAAGAATAGCGTATGACTCTGACTTTTGTTTTCTTTACAGTCTTCGGATCTTCCACTACAATGTGGCTGCCATCATCAGAATGCTTGTGACTGGACAAATGCGCCCTAACCAGCCGTTTTCTCTTCGTCAACCGGCCAATCTCATTTCTTAATTTGCGAATTCGATACTTTTTATTCATGAGTTCACCACCTTTTAGACTGCACTTTAACCTGCTTAGGCCAAGGATGGGTAGATTACCCGTCCTTAATGCACAGTCTATGCCCGGCGCTGGCATTGACCACGGCGAACACCTACGAAGAGTAAATAGAGGTTTGCAAAATCCGGTTTCGGGTAATTATAAGTAAAGGTTGTGCAAGATTGAAGACAAGCTACTTCACGGGAGGAATTACAAATGGATCAGAAATCGGAAGATCAAGTACGTAATGAGCAGGATAAGAACCGCGATTCCCTTGCGGAACAGAAGAAGATGGAGAATGGCGTAGATATTGAACCGGAAGCCGATGAATGGGTTGCCAAGCCGGTTCCTTTCACAGAAGAAGATCTGAAATAAAATGATTAAGAACTAGAATCTGTAACGACCTAAAGAACACCGCCCTGAGTCATATGACGAGGACGGTGTTCTTTGCTGTTCCTACTGTGGCCACGTTACTTCGCTGCATTCTTCGACCAGCTGATAGACAAGTCCATACCTTTAGAAGCATCTCCAGAGGCACTGCCAGAGATGGCGATGGTGTTCCCGTCAAGCTCTCCTGAGAAGAGCAGAACATCCGATTGTACCATTTGCATAGAATTGCTGACGTTATTGTCTTTGAAATATTGTTTGTACATCGTCTCAAGTTCACTAAGCTCTTTGTTCGTATGGATGGTAACGATTATAGATTCCTTACCATCGGTGTTCGTCTCAATTGAACCGGTGGTCTCAGCATCGTCTGGCAGCGGAATATCTTTAGGGAAGCTGGCGGGGATTTCGTTGCTGCTCTTTAATGTGGTTTTGCCCCCAGATCCATCGCTTTTATTGCTCTCGATCTGTACCGTGTTCTCATCCTGACTTTTAATCGTTGTCGTCTCGCCTTCTTTGGTGTTCACGGTGATCTCGCTACCGTCCTTCTTCACTTCTGTCGTTCCATCTTCCGTCTTAAACGTTGTGGTGCTTCCGCAAGCGGTCATAGCCAAAGTAAGTAGTAGACAAGGCAGCCACATCAACGTCCTTTGTTTAGCAATCATCCCCGACTTCCTTTCCTAATAACTGAATTCACTACATAACTTCACATATGCAGCCAATCCAGATTATGCCACATAGACAATGCCGAGTAAAACCACTTTGTGATTATTTTGGAAAAATAGTTACTTCGTACAGGTTCATGATTCCTTCTCTAGACTTTTCCCTTGGCCTGTTCCGCCAAGATGAACCGGGCCGCCTTGGTTAGAAGAGCAGCAGCCTCCTGCCTGAGCATAGGGCTACGAGAGTGATAATTTACCAATCCGTCTTGGTTCGGCCTTACTTCGGGACCATAAAGACCGGAACCTATCACGAACTCGACAGCTGGCTGAGCCCATAAATCGGTAATCCCGCTAAGCTTTGCTGATACGTCAGTATTTACGAATTGCTGGCTAATCCTCCACAACAGAACCGCAGCCTCTTCTTTGGTAATAGGCCTGTCCGGTTCAAACTTGTCCTTCGCATAACCGGTAACGGCACCGTATTCAACTAAAGTCTGGATTTGGGCAGCATATCGGTGGCCAACTGCATCGCTGAATTGGACCGGGGAGTGAGTTGGTTGTATTCCTACAAGACCGAGAAGATCCGCACTAAATTCACCCCGGGTCATCGGCTTCTCCGGTTCAAATTCTGAGCTCGTATTTACAGGAAACGCGTTTAATTTGCGCAGGTCGTTAATATATCCTGCATAGGGATGATTCAAAGGAACATCAGAGTAAGGCGGCTGGTCTTGTACTCGCTCGCTCCATGCATCCGGTATCATATAATAAAGATGGCTGATGACGCCCTTCTCATCCGCTTTGAATGCAGCCATTCTCCCATCCTCATCCTCGAATAAAAGATCCCCCACAGGTTTTAGCTTTTTCACTCCAACCGGAGTACTAATGCTTAGGTGTTCGTCTTCCAGCTTAACATCGAAGACCTGCATGGGAATTCGCAAATAGCGGTATGAACCTTCAAATTTGGCTAGTTCTTTGGCTGAGAGTGGAAGCCCTGCACGAGACTTTTGGTCGGCTGGGTAATAATGATCCATGAATTCCTTGAATAACTCTGTACGCACATCGATTGAATCACTGTTGGTTACAATGAAAACGCCCACCTTTCGATCAGGCAGCAGCCACATATAACTATGATAGCCGCTATGGTCCCCGCTTTTCTCAACCACATTCTGTCCGTTGTATAAAGAGTGGTAGAACATCTCAAATCCATAGCCCATATTGGGCTGCTCAGGATGAATTCCTACATGAACCTTTTGCATTTCTGAGACCGTCTCAGGCCTAAGAATTGCCGCATCGCCAAGCTTTCCCCCATTTAGCTGCGCAAGCATGAATTTGGAAATATCTGTGCTTGTCGAGATCAATCCACCTGATGGAGAGATGGTAGGAGTATCTGTATAAGGTTGATTAGGCTGGTTCTTACTGTTGTATCCAGTAGCCAGACGCTGAGCCAGCTTACTATTCAGACCCAAGTAACTATTATTCATGTGAAGCGGCTGAAAGATACGTTCACGAACCACTTGCTCAAAAGGCTGTCCAGTCACACTCTGTACAAGGTATCCCTGCAGGTCAGAAGCATAATTGTCATAACGGTAGGCCTGCCCAGGTGTACGTACTACGGTAGGGATTCTTTCTTTTACAAATGACTCCAAAGAAGTTACGGTGTCTAGATTTGTACTGTTCGGTTTCAAATTATCAGTGAAATCAAAACCGGTGGTATGGGTGAGCAAATGTTTTACCTTTAGTGGGCTATCGGTATTGTTGGGAATCTTTATACCGCCTAAATACTTGTCCACATTGCCTTCAAGGTCAACTCGCCCTTGTTCGGCCAACTGCATAACAGTGGTTGCTGTAAATACCTTCGTGACAGAAGCAACCCGAAATAGTGTCTCATTCGGGTCAATCGGCTGTCTGCTCTCCAGATTAGCGTAACCGTAACCTTTCTTCAGCAGGACTTTATTGTCGCTAACAACTACAAACGCCGCACCTGCCAGTTTTGATCGAATCTCAGCACGGTTGAAGAATGCATCCGCAAAAGCTGTTACTTCATCTGCTGAAGAAGGGCCCTTTGCTGCTGCCTCTGCACTAGCCTGTGTCGTTGGACCAACATAAGCAACACTTCCCAATACACATAGAGTTAACAAAGCTTTGCAAATTCTTCGATTTAGCGATTTTCCTATGTACATCCTCTCACTCCTTATCCTGTGTAGATATTATTTATTTCCTGATAAATATCATATCTGGTGCCCTCTTCCATGACCTCATTCGCCGGACTGAAACTTATCTGGCGCCTAAGATGTAAACTAGCTAATCCCGTAGTCGGATTACGAACCACGACTTAGGCCTTAACAAGCACAAAAAAAGAACAGTATGTCGAGATCTTGCTCCCGCATACTGCTCTGGTGATTATTCCTTGATTAACGATTCCCGAACCGTCTTCCAACGGTGACGATACTTCTCAAGATTAGGATGCAAATGCTGCGGCTCCCTTGGGAGCAGGAGTCTCAGCTTCACGATCCACTCTTCAAATGAGGAGTAGGCTGCGATCTGATTGGCCGTCTCTGGCGATACATACAGGAAATAGGGCGACGCATATTTGTCAGTTAGATGCCTAAGTGCGGCTTCAAGCGGCGTATACTTTTTACGCTTCCCTTCAAAGCCTTCCACAACTACACCGGAATGAGAAGAGTTGTTCTTCCAGTCGTAGAGCTGCTGCTCACGCTTGTGATAGGCTCTGACTGCTTCCTTGGACATTCTTCTCACGGTCTCCTCATGAAGCGGATAGAGGACAAGCTTCTTGAAATCGAGCTTCTGAACAAGATCAGCCGCCGCTTCCAATTCCTCGTCCGTAATTTGTTCGAATGTATCGTAGAAGATTAACGTACCTTTTCTTGTCTCTTCGGGCGGTTCATACCCATAGGGCACAGAAATGCTGCTGCGTTTCACGTCAACCCCAGCCCTTCTTTAGGTTATTGTCCAGCTTCATTAAGATGATCCTTGCAGAAAGCCTCTATCTCAGCAAGTTCATCCTCTTCCAGGACAAAATCCATATATTTGTCGGTTACTCTCTCGTGGATATGGTATTTAACAATCCCCATCTTACCCTCTTCTCCCCCATAGATGACTCTTAGGTAAATCCCATTCTCTGAGTAAAGCTCATCCTCTTCATCTACCTCGAGATCCAGAATGAACTCGTAACGCTTACCGGTCAAAATGCCAAATGGGTCCTTAACCAGCTCTACACTGTATGCAGTAATATTATCCATCATCTACGCCCTTTCCATGCGCGGTTGGTCCAAAGCTTACAATTTCTCAGATGGAAGCTGGATATGTACACCGCTGCTGTACCTAATTCATTATATGTTATCTTATAATAATCCAAATGAGCAGGCAGGTACAACCCGGCTTGGGCGAATACCTGAACTAACTGTAATCAAAAAAGGGGTTGAACAGGCATCCGCACCTGTCCACCCCCCTTATTGTTTATAATCACAGCAGCCTTCAAGCATTCGGAACTAATATCCGTATCATGCTTACAGCTCGATCTGCTTCTTCAGATAGCGGTCCAATTCCTTAGACCACTTGCCCTCATTGCTGTCCAGCAGCTTCAAAGCCTGCTTGATAGTTGTAAGCAGCTGGCTGGCTGCTGTCCCCTTCTGGATGGCAGCCTCATAAGCTTTACGTACTTTAGGAAGCAGCGTAGTGAACTGATGCTTGCTGTTCTCATTGTACACTGGCGTATTGCTCGATCCGTAGAAGACGTTGAACTTCAATCCTTCATATTCCAGCTTCACTGCCTTCGTCCGGTTGGATTTCGGATAGCTCTTCACGAAATTCTCCATCGCCAGCGTCCGTTTGATTAACTCATCCCAGCTAATAACAATTGCTGCATCTGATAAAGCAGGCTGATTCGTCTGCGTTGCCATAATATCAATATAGGCTGCAATATCCTTCGTTACGTATGGCTTGAAGGGCTTAAAGCCTTCATAATCCATCGTCAAGAAGTACATTCCCTCTCCTGTTCCGACTTTATAGCCTTTGTCCCTTGCCTCAATCAGCAGGCTTCGTATCTTGGAGTCTTTAATTAAATTTAACAGAGTCTGATAGGATAGGTCCTTCTTCTTACGGTAGGCTGTATCTAGTGCCTTCTGAACATTTGAAGGATATATCTTCTCACTGGATGCGTCCAACTGGGCCCGCTGGGCATTCTCCAAATGAAGGGTCATAATCATTGCCGGGTAGCTGCTAACTTTACTGATATTCTTCAGCAAATATTGTCTCGCTACAGCAAGCTTACTCGGTTTCTTAATGTAAGATTCATACACCTGAAATACCTCATTTGAGGATTTAGCAGTAACTATGGATATTGGCTGCGCTGCAGCCGAAATACTTGTACTGAATGATGTCCCGGCAAGCCCCGCCGTTAACGTAACAGACAGGCCGAGCATGAGAGCCTTTCTGAGCGAGTAGTTCTTCACATCGATCAAATTCATTTGACTTCCTCCTCTGTCTTGATTTATCTAAACGTCATAACTAACAGACGAACCTAATTTGGAAAAAGTTTCATATCCATATGCAAGAGTGGTTCATTCGAGTCAGATCATCTTATTTAGTAGTAACTTCCCGTTTTTCCATATTGAACTGTAAAGGAGTACTAATATGCATCCACATCGTCCTGATCCACGTACTTTGGCTCAACAGGCCGTTGATTCCATTGAGGATTTCGACGGACCCTACCGCGGCTTTCGCCGGGCCCATGCCAAAGGTGCCTGCTTTCGTGCCGTATTCACTCCAAACGGCAGTGCATCACCCTTAACCACAGCAGCCCATCTTCAGCATCAGGAAGTCCCTGCCGTCGTGCGATTCTCGGGCAGTAATCCAGACCCAGGCATGGCGGACTTGCTGTCGCCGGCCAAAGGCATGGCCGTTCAATTTCATCTTCCGGACAAATCCATAACGAATATCGTTGCGGCTACCATCCCTGTGTTCTTCGCCCGGACGCCGGAGTCATTCATTGATATTATGAAGACTGTAGCCGCATTCAAGCATAAGGAACTCTCTCTGCAAGAGAAGATCGGTGCAGTAATTGAACACTTCTCAGAGAGTAAGAACGCTTTCCTTCACCTGGGAGCACTGAAGCCGCCTGTCAGTTATGCCACCAGCCGATATTTTTCTATTCATGCTTTTTACTTCGTAAATGACAAAGGGGACAGACAAGCTGTCAAATACGAATGGGAACCGGATCTAGGTATACAAGCCTTATCTGCCCGCGAGGCCAAGTCCCAGCCTTCTGATTACCTTGAGGAGGACTTAATAAAACGTACGGCACAGGGACGCGTCAGTTTTAAGCTCAATATTGTACTCGGTGACCCAACCGATCCCACAGACGATCCTACCCTCACCTGGCCGGATCAGCGGGAACGGATGGAAATTGGATCTCTATCCATTACAGGCCCAATACCTGAACCGGATGGCCTGATTATGGACCCGACCCTTTTAACACCGGGAATCGAGCTGTCCGAAGATCCAATTCTAAATTTCAGACACGAAGCTTATGCCATATCCCATCACCGGCGAAGCATGATGGAATAAACTTAAATTAGCTTTAATTCGAGAAGAAGCCCTAACGGAGTAATCTCCAGTCGGGGCTTCTTTCCATGTGAACTATTCTCTTCGCATAGCCGTTCTGTCACCGGAACACCGATTCCTGAGTTAAAGCGGCAGTCCGGCTTCCAATTGGGTCAGCGCTTCTTCCATCAGTTCAGCTAAATTCAGGTCCGGATGCTCCGCATGCTGCATCATGACCGAGATATTAACCCCAATGATGGCACCCGCCAAGGTTCTTACTGAGAAATCATCTGGACTGCTCCCCACCCGCTTAGCTACCATTTCGGCAATCATCTCCATGGTGCTCATCATATTGTTAAGCAGGGCAGCCCGAAGCTCCGGTACATTCATGACCAGTTGATTTCTTTCCCGCATTGCGGTTAATTCATGATCGGACATCCCGGAGATGCCCGACATCATAGCTGCCCGTACAGCCTGCAGCGGACTTAGGTCAGACGGCTGATTCTCAAAAGCTTCAACCAATATCGGATCATAATCGTCCGTAATGACCACATCCTCCTTGGTTGAGAAATAACGAAAGAACGTGCTTGGGGAAATCTCCGCCGCTTCCGCAATTTGCTCAACCGTGGTCGAGTTATATCCTAATTCGCGAAACAAACGCAGGGCATGCATTTGAATCGATGCCATCGTCTTGGCTTTCTTTCGTTCGCGCAGTCCCATACCCCTTTGATTACCAGATGCCAACTTGCTCACTCCCCGAGATTAGTAATCTCGAATTCCGCACTCTCCTTCCGGTGAGAGCTTGAACGCAGGAATGCCAGTGTCAGTAAAAGTCCGAGCACGGCTATGCCCACACATACCCCCAGCATCATGTCCATTCCATAAATAAATGCCGTACGTACGGAATTCAGAAGATTCTCCGAATGTAACTGGTCCGCAGCAGCTGTACCCGCTGTCACACTCCGCTGCACTGCCTCTACGGCTTGACCCGGTATTTCGTCTAAGTTCAGTTTATCATGATATCCGTTACTAAGCACGGTCCCGAGCAGAGCAACCCCAATCGCTCCACCGACTTGCCGCAAGGCCATAATCAGAGCCGAACCCACGCCGCTTCTCTCGGCTGATAAGGTTGAGATTGCAATATCCATGGCTACAGGAAGTACAAAACCAATTCCAAGTCCTACAATGGAGATCCAGATCGACGTGAATCCATAATTATGCCCTAAATGAGTTGTTGCACCTAGGCTCATTCCCCCTGCCAGCAGCAGGAACCCAATCGACAGGGTCCATTTCCCGCCCTTCCAGGCAGTAATGACATCGGATACTTTCGCTCCGATAAGAAGCCCTCCTATGATGGGCAGGAGACGCAGACCGGTCCCCATGGCATCAGCTCCCTCCACAGCTTGGAAATACGGAGGAGTTACGAACAGGATTCCAAACATGGCAAAAGAGACCCGCTAGAGCACCGAGCACCCACCACTTCCGTTTTCCCAAATCTATCATTTCGTGTATTCCACCTTTCATCCTTCACAAATTATGATACTCAGTTTCTTTTGATAGTCTATTCATTTTAAATCTACCGTCAATATTTTCTTTCGTTACAAAAGAAACCCTTCCCTGGAAAGGGACGGTTTCATGTATGAAGCCTTATTTATGAGAATCTGCAGTGACAAAATAACTCAGTAAGTTAAGATCCGGCACCCCTGTATTTCTTCACACCGTAATTCCAGACGGTCAAACCTATAGCGAAAAAAATGATCCCCATCACCGGGGTCAGGTATGCCATCCTCTGCATTTCCTCACGATGGAGGAACAGGGATGCAGGATAAATGCCTACAAAAGCAAACGGCATAATCCAGGTCAGCAGCACCTGAATAGCCCGATTATAGATCGTTACCGGGTAACGGCCATAGCTTTGAATGTTATACATTAACGGTAGGATTCCTGTAGGTGCATCCGAATAAAAGGATAACGAAGTCAGTGTAGTATAGACTCCGGTATAAATGGCAACCGCGCTGAGCGTCAGAATGATCATGACTGGAATTGTCCACCATTCCATAACAAGTCCCAAATTGCTTCCGCTAATCACCATGATAATTATCCCTATGACCGAACCGAACAGAGCAGGTGGATCCACATTCTCCAGGAAAATCTGGAACAGATTATGAGCCGGCCGGGTCATAATCCGGTCCATCTCCCCTTTGACGATATACCGTTCGCTAAATCCCCATAAGTTGATGAAGCAGCTGAAAATCCCAAATGGGACCATGAAGAATCCATACACAAACACGACCTCGTTCTCACTCCAGCCGCCAAGACTATTGGTGTGCATAAATATAACGAAGATGAAGATCAGATTCGTTGCCTGAAAAAGCAGATCCGAGATCATTTCCACCCAGAAATCGGCACGGTAAGTCAGCCTAGTCTTCATATAATTTTTCAAATATTCGTTAATAAGTCCTAAATAGAACATGTTCTTATCCTCCTTGCACGAACAAGCGCTGCCGCGCCAATCCGTAGAGCCAGATCATTGGAATTAATAACAGCGCGAACCAGATGACCTGAACACCCAGTACGTTCCATATCCCCACTCCTTTGACCCGGCCGGTGAACACGGAACCCGGCAAATAGGTGATCGCCTGAAAGGGCAGGTACTCCAGCACTTTCGCAAGCCAGCCCGGGAAGAGGCTGATAGGTACGATGAGACCCGAGAACAGGTCAACGATAACCCGTTTCATCCGCATCATCCCTTCGTTATTCTCCACGAAGAAAGCCATGATTCCAGTAATGACATTAATCTGTGAATTGATCAGGAAGCTGAAGAACAGCATGACAATGAATCCTGCCCAGGATGACCATGCTGTCGGCAGCTCAATGGGATACAGTAGCAGAGCAACCGCCATCCCTGGGATCATGAGAAGGAAGAACCGGAACATCCCTTCCCCGAGCCCCTGCATCATCTTCACAAGCATGTAGTTATAAGGGCGAATGAACTGAATGGCGATACTGCCATCACGAATATCCGTTGAGATCTCCCGGTCCAGGTTATTGAAGTAGAAAGCTCTGGCCATCCATGACACAGCGATGTACGTCGTCATCTGGATCGCGTTAAACCCACCCAGGTCTCCACCGCTCCCAAATATCGCTTTCCATGTGAAATAGTACACCCCGATATTCAAAGCGTATATCAGAATTCCCGAATAATAATTGACTCGATACGCCAGCATCGTCAAGAATCGGATACGGATAAAATCCACATATGCGCTGCTTCTTAATCTAGACATGAGCCACCTTATCCTTCTCTGGTTCTGCCTCAAGGTGGTCCATCTTCACGGCCGAGCCGGACTGGTAAATACTCCGTACAATGTCGTCGGTATTCGTCTCGATAATTTTGATATCTGTAATATCTGCCTGGCCTACCACACGGCCAAGCACATCAGAGACATTAATGTCGAGGGGAATCCAGACTTTCGCATTCAGATCATTCTCGGCAGACCACTTAACGGGAAGCTGCTGAGTCCAGGCTTCGAGCTGAGATAACTTGGTGCTGCGTCCGAATTGGAACAACACCTCGCGACCTGTTCCCCAGCGATTCTTGAGCTCTTCAAGCCCTCCATCATAAATAATCCGTCCATCATCAAGCATAATGACCCTAGAGCAGAGGGCTTCAATATCCTGCAAATCATGGGTGGTCAGCAGAATGGTCGTACCGTGCTCACGGTTCATATCTCTTAGGAAATCTCGAATCTCGGATTTAACCACGATATCGAGTCCAATGGTAGGCTCGTCCAGAAACACAATAGAAGGATTGTGAAGCAGAGCTGCCACAAGCTCACAGCGCATCCGCTGACCGAGACTAAGCTTGCGGACCGGACGACTGAGCAGATCCTGGAGCTGCAAACGCTCCACCAGTTCATCCAGCCGCTTCTTGAAATCCTGCTCAGGGACTTGATACACTTTGCGCAGCAGCTGGAAGGATTCAATAACACCAATGTCCCACCACAGCTGGCTGCGCTGTCCAAAGACGACACCAATATTTTTAACGAACTTCTCCCTTTCTTGATAGGGCACATATCCGCCTACAGACAGACGGCCAGAAGTGGGCACAAGGATGCCTGTCAGCATCTTGATGGTCGTCGACTTGCCCGCTCCGTTCTCCCCGATATACCCGCAGATCTCCCCTTTCGGAATATGAAAGGAAATGTCCTTAACCGCGGTCACTTCCTGATATTGACGTTTGAATAAATCTTGGAACGCGCCCTTAAGCCCTTCGCGATTCCGCTGAACTTTAAATGTTTTCCTTAAATCCTCAACCTCTATCGCCAACAATGAACTCACCAACTCTCTGTTATTGTTTCAGTATGAAATTATAGTGCAATCTTCACAAAAGTACCACCTATTTGGACAATACGGGGACAACAATTATTCTTCAAAGGGATGCTAGCAGGTTGATGCACCCGCTTGCCTGTTGTCAGTCGCTGCGTGAACGAAACATTCCTCCTATCGCTGTCGCTTCTACGGAATCGTTTCGTTCTCTCCGCTGCTTCGAACTGATGAGCGGCGATATAAAGATAGCCACCCTAGGAAGAATCCTCGGGTGGCCCGGTTTTACTTTTTGTAAGGGATAACATATTAATAATTTCGGCTTATACTCCCCTGTTAACGCTCATCATGCCAGAAATTCACTGGCGTCATCTCCGGCGAGATCAGTTCAAAGCTGTAGCCTTCACGCTTAAGAGCGGTTAAGACACTTGGAAGTACCTTGAGCGTATCGGCCTGGTCATGGAACAGAATAACAGGCGCGATTCCCTTCTTATGCTGCGTATGAACCTGACTCATCACTCGATTATATATAACCTTGCTGTTGCTCTTATACTTCCAGTCCTCGGAATCCACATTCCAATCCCACAAATGATAGCCATGGGTGAAGAGCTTATCACGGAAAGATTGGAGTAAATATGGCTTACTGCCATAAGGAGGACGGACAAGCTTGGATCTCATCTTCACTGCTTTATAGAGATGCTCATTATCATCATCCATCTCCTTTAAGGCCGCAGCCGGAGACAGGTAAAATTTCGACTTTACATGGGTCATCCCATGCAGTGCAGGTTGATGACCTTCCTGAACCAATCGTTTGACGGAAGCGGAATAAGAATCAATATGATTGCCGAGCATGAAGAAAGTCGCTTTAGCGCCGTATTTATCCAGGATATCCAGCAGCTGATCCGTGTGTGCCGTCGGGCCATCATCGAAAGAAAGATAAACCGGTTGTTTGGGCGTAGCCTTACCTGGTAACGGCTTGTTCTGGGCAGCAGCCTTATCTTTATCCTTCTGCTCCTGCTCCTTCCTCAGCTTCTCCTTCCTTGCCTGCTCAGCCTTACGTTCATTCTCAGCCTTCAGCTCTTTGTCCAGCTGTGCATTCTTCTCTTCGTTCTTCACCACTGCGTCTTGATACTGCTGGACGAATATATCGTCTGTCAGCACACCAGAAGCATTGACGAGTCTTAACAGCTTGGATTCCGCCTGATACGTTACCAGATATCCGAATTCTCTTGCAATGAGTGCCACAGGTACCAGCGTCTTCCCGGGTTCTACGAGAAGTTTGATCTCAGTCTCAGAACCGTCTGACTTGATCAGTTTCCCATCCGATGGCTTCAATGTAATGTTCGTATTATTCCCATCTGTTAATACAATTTCATCCGGAGTTCCAGCAACCTGCACACTCAGAACAGCGGCAAGGTCCCTGACCGGCATATAGTAATTCCCTTCTATTAATTCAGGCTGAATCTCTGATAAATTGTCATTCACACCAAGAAGAGCGGTATGGTTACCCGCAGCCGCTGCGGTCTGTGCCAAAGCCAGGCAGAAAACAAGCACAATGATTGAAGTCAGTTTTTTGTACATGAAACCTGATTCCTCCGATTCTATCTCTATTAATCTACTTCATTAATTTAAACCATTTAATTCAAAATGGGTAGAGTCGGAGTTCATTTATTAAGGGATAGTTCTTTCTCCCTATCTTTGAGGTCCAGCATCATGGTTTCATAGAAATCCTTCTTATTCTGGGCAACCTTCTTCACTTCTTCCAGTTGGTTCAATTGCTGTTCCAAATGCTCGATGTGCTGCTCCAGTAATGTCGTTCTTTTCTCAAGTGTTGTATAGACATCAACTAGCGGGTCACTCGAGAGAATACAACCTTCCTCAGCAAAAATAGCAATATCGCCAAGACTCATCCCCGTCTGCTTAAGCCCATGTATGAAGCGGATAAATCTTATATCCTCCTCTTCATAAAGCCGCTTGCCGTCCTTACGCCCTGGGGCAGGAAGAACTCCTATCTTTTCGTAGTATCTAAGCGTAAATGCCGATATCCCGGTTAATCTCGATACATCCCCAATCGTGTACATTTACATTGCTCCTCCTCATGAAATTAGAACAACCTTCCCGATGACAGCTGATTCCTCAAGTAGTTGATGAGCCTTAGCTGCTTCTCGAAGTGGCAGCCGATCATAGATCAAGGGATCTATTTCTCCCGATGCAAGCAAGTTCATCAGTTTCGATACATCTTCCCTGAACCAATCCGGATGTTGTCTGCGCAGATTTGTGATGCTGTATAAATAAGCAGGATTTCCCTCAGGTGTGACCTGCTTTTCCGCCAAACTGCTCCATTCTCTGGCCCAAACTTCCCCACTCCCTTGTTGAAAAACAGAAGTATACCCATATCCCACAAAACGCCCCTGCCCACTCAGTGTCGTAAATGAACGCCTCCAGTTATCCCCGCCAATTGGATCAAAGACCGCCTCAATCCCTTCAGGTTCTTCATGGTGAATAATTTTAACAAAGTCTTCTTGCCGATAATCGATCAGCTTTGCTCCGAACCTCTCTAACGGCTTATGCTTGGAAGCTGACGCTGTTCCGAACATCTTAAGATTCGCGAGCCGTCCGAGCTCTAACAGAGCTGTACCCACTCCGCCGCTTGCCCCGTGAACGAGGATTCGGTCTCCTTCCTGAACCCTCGAGATGCGATGCAGCATTTGATAGGCCGTAACATAATTAAGAATAACCGATACAGACGCAGCATCATCAAGCCCGGGTGGAATGGGGATTGCATCCTCGGCGCTGCAATATACATAAGAGGCATATGCTCCAACGCCGTCAAAAAATACTCCTGCTTTCTGCCCGGCTTCAAATTGGGTCACACCTTCACCAACAGCATCAATAATTCCTACCGCTTCATAGCCAGGGGTAAAAGGAACCTCAGGCGAGTTCGGATAAAGACCTTCTCTTCTCATCATATCGGCCAGAGCGACTCCTGAACAGGACACTTTAATTCGAAGTTCATTACGAGCTGGATTTCGCAGAGGTTCATTGACTATCTCGAGAACTTCCGGTCCCCCGTATCTAGTTACTACTACTTTAGTATTCTTCATTTGCTTTCTCTCCTTCTACTGATCTGTCAAGTTTCAGCTATCGTATCAGTTAGAGCTGACTCTAAGTCAACCCTGCTTATTAAGCTTTTAATTACAACATTAAGCAGGCTATCAGCTTGCATTCAGCGGACATTCAGCCAGTCAGAGGATAATAATCCGGTAAAAGACGAAAGAAGGAGGATTTCGCAGTTGAAGCTGATTAAACAACGAAAAACAGCTGTTCTCAGTATACTTGTGCTGCTTCTGTCGCTAGGACTAGCCGTATATTCCGTGATGAGCTATAAAGGAAGTTCGTCCGCAGCCAGCGGCTGGAGTGGTTCTGGGCGAATGCAGATGTCAGCTCAGCCCGGTACACAAAGGGAAGGTGCAGGTCCACCGGGTCAAAGAAGCGGAAGTGAAGGGAATTTTACTCGAGGAAACGTGGACCTTCGGCAGCCATGGGCTGAGACGGGACAGGATAACAGCCAGCCGCAGAGCGGGACTGTGAGCCCGCAAGCTCCTTCCAATTCATCAGGTACAGGTTCAGCTTCAGGCGGCACTGCTTCAAATCCCGCAGGAGGATTCCAGCAGGACGGCAGCTCGCCAACCAGAGGTGATAGATTCAAGGTGGGTAGCATCAGTTCCTCCACTTACGCTTGGCCGCTTTCTCTGTACGCCATAGTATTCTTTGGTCTGGCAGCAGCTGCCTGTATCGTTCTAAGGAAGACAAGATTTGAAGTACAGAAGACAGATCGAAAGATTTTGCTTTGGAGTCTGCTCGGAACCGGGCTGCTATTACGGATTGCAGTTGGCCCCTGGATTGCCGGTCATCCATTTGATATCAATCTGTTCAAGAGCTGGGCAGCTTCTGCGGCTTCAGATCTGACCGGATTTTATCGGAACGGGTCCAGCGACTACCCGCCATTCTATGTCTATATTCTATATGTCATCGGACAGCTTACCAGATCAGCAGCGTTAAGTTCATACTCCACCCTGCTGATTAAGCTTCCTTCGATTCTTGCCGATGTCGCGACGGCCTACTTTCTCTACAAGGCAGCACGTAAATATTTATCTTATGAAGCTGGCCTCCTGATCGCTCTATTCTATGTATTTAATCCCGCCGTGTTTATCAATTCAACGGTATGGGGACAGGTCGATTCCTTCTTCACTCTGCTGATTGCGGCTGCAATCTATCTTCTGTCCGAGGGGAAGCTGGTCTGGTCCACGGTCATCCTCACGTTGTCAGTACTTATGAAGCCGCAGGGAATTATCTTTTTGCCAGTTCTCCTCTTCGCTCTGGTCGCATCCAGGAAGTGGAGATCGTGGCTCGCAGCCGCATCAGCAGCGGTTCTGACTTTGCTTATTGTCGTTCTGCCATTCTCAATAGGACAAGATCCGCTATGGCTGTATAATCTGTATTCGGGGACCGTAAATGAGTACCCCTATGCCTCGGTAAACGCATTTAATTTCTTCGCTTTCCTTGGGGCCAACTATAAGCCGGATACGGATACTCTCCTGATATTCAGCTATCACACCTGGGGACTTATCTTCATCGTCCTGAGTACACTTTTCTCTTGGTGGATGTATATTCGGACACGCAGCATCCGCTTCGCATCGGCCTCCGCGCTGCTGCTGATTGCCATGGTATTCACCTTCTCGTCTAGTATGCATGAGAGATATTTATTCCCGGCTGCAGCGTTAGCTCTGCTCGCCTATACATACTTGAAGGATAAGCGGCTGCTCTGGCTGGCAGGCGGCTTTAGCTTGACGATATTTGTGAATACCTATTATATCTTTTTCAATGCTACCAATGGTGGGGCTTCGTATGGGTTAACGCTCTTCCTCACTTCTTCCCTGAACATCGTGCTGTGTATATATCTCGCCAAAATACTTTGCGATTGCAGCTCAGCATATCAGCAATCGCTCAAGCCGGATCAACTATGTAAGTTGAACTATTGATTTACACGCGAGATAGCCGTGTGAAATGTTCCTCCGATCGCTTCTCCAGAATCATTTCACACCCTCGCCTATGGGTAATTCTTGAGTTCAACTTATATAGTTACAGTCCAGCAAATTCTGTAATAGCACAATAGGGTGTCTAAACTGCCGTGGAAGTGGCAACTTAGACACCCTTTCTGTTGCTGCATTATCGATCATCCCATGTTTGGCTTGTTGCTTCAGTTTCGTTCATTTCAGGTTCAAAATTATACCCACCTGAGCTCCAGAGATTCATCTATACCCCCTCTCTCAAAGAGGTCTCTTTGAATCACTGTGAGGTCTTAATCTTTGGTACGATACCAGGCAATTGTCTTCGCTATGGATTCCTCCAAAGGGGTCGCCGTCATCCCAAATTGTGAACTAAACTTGCTGCTGTCCACAATAAAATCATTCTCAAATTGATAGAGCATTTCAATGCTCTCCCGCGCAGCCGGGATAAAGAGTCCGCCGATTCTGAGCATCATTCTGCTCATCGGTTGGATGCTGCAGGAAGCACCAAGTACTCTGCCGACAAGCTCAGTGAACTGACGTGTAGTAACTGTACGTGCATTCGGAACATGCCACACTTCACCTAGTGCATCTTCATGAGACCCAAGCGTAACCAAGGCCCGCCCAAAATCCTCTATGAAAGTAAAAGTATGCTTTTTGTCCGGATCACCGAATACGCTAGCTGGTTTGCCCTTTAGAAGGGGCATGAAGAACCTTTCCCCAACAGCTGAGTTCACTACCCCGGGTCCGAAGAAATCGGATCCCCTTCCAATCGCCACCTGAAGCTTACCTTCTCTATGTACCTTAAGAAGCCGCTCAGACATCTCACCTCTGACCCTTCCTTTCTTGGTTCTGGCAGCAAATGGAAGATTCTCCTTCATAATCGACTCTACAGGGCCATACATATAGAGATTCTCTGCCACAATCAGCTTGGCTCCCGAAGCCGCGGCTCCATTAACAATATGATCCTGCATCCTGCTAAAGAGCTGATCCCACTTATGATACGCTGGCGAAGCACAGTGATAAATCACTTTAGCTCCTTTCATCATCTTCCGGGTCTGACCTTCATCCATCAAATCTGCCTGAATCACCTGTACATTTTCGAGCTGCGCTCCCTTCCCGCTTGAGTTCACCATGGTTACCGGCTCGCCTCTCCTAAGCAGCTCTTGCATTACAGATAAGCCTAGCGGTCCAGTACCGAGCACAATGTTCATATCTTGTTCCCTCCCTGAATCTTTATTGAAATAAAAATAAACCCTATAGCAGCTATAGGGTCAATCTTTTTCTCACAGGAACTTGCAGCTCCACAATAAATTCTTCAGGCTTCATCATTTGGGACATATCCACAAGATATTGTTCAATTGCCGGACCACAGGCCTCATAGCCACCCGCGTCCATCCAGGTTAACAGACGATGATATATTTGCTTGCAGGAATCAGCATTCGGAATCCCGCAGTAGAGCGCCGTTATGTAATTCCCTTCAGGAATTGTACATAGATAATCCGGCTGCTGATGGGCAGGTTCTTCCTGCTCCAGACGGACTGGAATACATCTCTCAAGGTCAACATCATCCCGGTCAAAAGTGAGCAGGTCTTCATGGTATATGGTCATGATGTACCCGTCAGCCTGGAGTCCAACCTGCTCTATGAAGTGATAGAGCTCCGTAAATCCAATCACGGAGGATTCCAGACCACAGCCCGAACGCTTGCGCCTGGAAGCTATCCTGCGCTGCGGAATATATTTAAGTTCAACCAGGACATCCATCTCTGGAATCCCGTGACCCAGCTCCTTAAGGAAATCAAGCTGACCGATTCTCTGCTCAAGGGAACCTGCGACCTGTCTGAGCGAATTCATCTTGAACAAGGTTTCTTCATACTTCTGTATCATCATCGACCGGATCTCGTCCAGACTTCTTGACCCGATGAGCTGACCGATCTCCTCCAGCGAGAATTGAAGCAGCTTCATATCCTGCACAATCTTGATATGCAGAAGATTGAGATTGGAGTAATAACGATAACCTGTTAAAGGATCGGTCTCTCCAGGCTTCACCAGGTTTATTTTGTCGTAGAATCTAAGGGTCTGGACTGAGATGTTACAGATCTTCGCGGCTTGCCCGATGGTATATAGCTGATCTTTCGCCATATTGGATAAATTCCCCCTATCGTAGCTGATCCAAACTATGGGTGGATTCCAAAACCGAATCCGTTCTCTCAGGCTGATCTTTTCTCGCAAACCAGGCTTCGATTCGCTTCATAAGCAGTAGTGAACCAGCTACGAAAATCACAATATAGAGCAGTTCGATGGGATGCTCCATATACTTGGTCACATCAGAACCAATCCAGGAGACCGCAAAAGTCATAATCCCTTTACCTACTAGTACTGCAAGCAGGAATGAACGGAGCTTCATTCCCGAGAGTGCTGCAGCGATATTGATTACCACGAACGGACCAACCGGAAATAGGCTTAACAGGAACACATAGCTAAAACCATTATTTTGAATCCAATATCTTGTCTTGGCAACCTTAGGCTTGCTCACAAGCCGCTGAAGAAAGGGGTGTCCGCCGATTCTCCGAACAATCAGGTAGGTAAGCATACAGCCTGCGACCATACCCAGCCAGGAATAGAGGAAGCCCAGCCATAATCCGTATACCGCGGCATTCACCCCGACAATCACCAGGGTGGGCAGAGGAGGAATGAATGATTTCAAAAAGGGCAGCAGAACACCCGGAAGAGGTCCGAGGGAGCGAAACTGCTCAATCCAGCTCTTAAGATTCTCTTCTGTCATATAGGACAGGATTTCCGATATTTGCATAGGACCTCCAAGCATGTTCCTCTGTTATTGAGTGTTACTAGCAAGCATACCTCATCGGGAACAGCCTTGTCATGAATTAAGCAGATTTGACACAAGGTTGCCTAAACTATATAGATATCTGGTATATTAATCTTATTAATTATCAATTGGTCAATAATTTGAAGTGTGCTCTCTGTTTAGCCATCAAACTGAACAGAGAATTGGAATAATGGAGGAACAAGCTGTGCAATTTATCCCTAACATGATCTTGGAAGTCCGGAGCTGGTCACGCAACATCAGATTATTTTTCCTGGCTAATATTTTTTATCAGATCGGAACCGGCATCTTCTCCCTGCTGTACAATCTGTACATCCAGGGCCTTGGCTACGGAGATACGATGAACGGAAGGGTGGTCAGCATCCAATCTCTGGCCACCGCCATGATGTTCATTCCCATTGGTCTGATCGGAGACCGGACCAGCCGCAAGCGTCTCCTCATTATTGGAGGACTGTTCAGCGGTGTCCTGTTCCTCGGACGTTCATTCCTCGGATCCGAGAACTATCTGGTTATTCTCGCGGTCCTAACGGGGTTATTTGCTTCGATCTTTCAAGTGCTCGCTATTCCCTACCTGGCGGAGAACATCAGCAAAGCGCAGCGTCTTCGTATGTTCAGCTTCTTCTCGTCAGTCGTCTTGGCTGCCCAGGTCTTCGGCAGTATGGGCGGAGGCATGCTTGCCGACCTTCTGCAAGCTCTAGGCATCACCAGGCTGATGAGCCTGCAAGCGGTTCTATTGGCCGGAAGCATTACTACTCTGATCGCGGTTATTCCGCTGCTGTTCCTAACGGAGGCTGCCAGAACAGAATCAGAGAAGATAAAGCCTGCAGAGGACCTGGATCTCCCTGTAACTGAGCCGAAAGAGTCTCATAAGGAATCCGCCAAAGACTATAAATTCATCTCCAGGTTCGTCGTTGCCCAGCTGCTTGTGGGCTTAGGCTCGGGACTTGTTGTCCCCTATCTCAATCTGTATTTCACCAACCGCTTCGCGGTGTCCCTCAGCGCAATGAGTGTCCTGATCTCGCTGGGGCAAGGGATGACCATTGTCTCCATGCTGATTGGTCCTTCGCTCGCAGCCCGTGTAGGCCCGGTGAAAGCTGTAGTGATCTTCCAGATCCTGTCCCTTCCCTTTCTGCTGCTTACCGGCTTCACCAATCTCCTGATGATCGCTTCAATCAGCTTTCTCTTCAGGCAGGCTCTCATGAATGCGGCTAACCCGATTCAATCATCTATCATGATCGACAGAGTGTCTGACCGCAGACGCGGGGTTGCCAATTCACTGATGCAGACCGCCTTTATGCTCGGCTGGGCAACGATGGGCCCGGTTCAATCTTACTTTGTCACGACCTACGGTAACTATTGGGGCTATGCCATTACCTTCAGCATTACTGGGGTATTATATATCGTCTCCTCGCTGATGTATTTCTTCATGTTCAGAGAGCGGCCGGCAAGATCCGTTAAGACAGCGGGATAAAGTAACAAAAAGGGAGCCCCAAGGTCGTCTGACCTGTGGCTCCCTTTTTTATAATCTTGGCAACTACAGCTCGGGCTCTGGGCCCGGTAATTTCTCGTTAGGGAACTCTTTCCCGAGAATTGTATGTTTGTCTAAATCCACATATACTTGAATGTCCTTTGAGGAACCAATCCCTGTATGCTTAAATGTAATTGAGTACACTTCTTTTCCATTAAACTGCTCGCCAATAAGTACAGCCAGTTCTTCATGAACCCTTACTTTTACTACCACTGAATCCTTTGGGCTCACTGGAATCCGGTCTTGTTCCTGGTCACTAAGACTGTTAAATGCAGTCAGTTCAAGGGGGATCTCACGATTATTGGATGAATACCCGGTACACCCGCCTATCCATATGGCTGTCATCAGTACGACAGCCGTCATAAATAAACCTCTCTTCAAGCCGCTCCCCCCTAATCTTCGCATTATCTGAATAACGGGACCCGGGCGAAATAAGTTACGAATTCTTCTTCAACCAAGTGAGCGCGAGCGCCTTCTTCCAGTCGCATTTACCAGTATGATACTGCCCACAATCATGACGAAGCCAATAACCAGGTTCATAGTCAGCGATTCTCCCATGAAGATCACACTGCAAATAATAGATATGACCGGAATCAGGAAGGTGTAGGAACCTACGGTACTGGCTTCTCCCGAGCCCACCAATTTGAAGAAAATCAGCCAGCCGACGGCAATGACGAATATCGCGATGAACAAAGTATCCAGCATGAATGACCCGTTCCACTGGATCGCAGACCAACTTTCTGTAAAGCTTCCCAAAACCAGAAGAACGATACCGCCGATCAAAATTTGCAAGGTAGCGATCCAAATGGAGTCCACCTTGCCGGTTATTTTTTTCATATATACAGTACCCAGCGTCCAGCTGACCGCACTGCCCAGAGCGAGCATGACGCCAACCAGGGATAAGCTTCCGGTAAGACCCCCTCCGCCGATCACCCCAACTCCCAGGAACCCCAGAATCAGACCTACGATCTTAAGTCCATACATCCTCTCCCCTAGCCATAACCAGGCACTAATCCCAAGCAGAACCGGCTGCAGGAACACTATGGCGGAGAATAATCCTGCCGGCAGATAACCCAGGCCAATCGTCTGAAGACCATAGTACAGAATAATATTAAAGATGGCAGAGATGAAATAGAGAGGCCAGGTCGTCTTGAACCTCAGCTGTCTGTACCTGGGGATGGCGATAAGCAGCAGCAGAATACCTCCAATAAGTAAACGCAACCCTGCGAACAGCAGAGGCGGCGAGTATAATAAAGCATGTTTGGACAAAGGCCAGTTGATTCCCCATACAAGAACTAAAAATATAAGGTACACCACTGTCCGGGTACGAGATAACATCCCAAATCAACTCTCCTTCATATGCAGCAGGTCCCCAAGCGATGAAATCCTGGTTCCATGTCTGCTTTATTTATCTTTTCGCTTCCTTCATCAGCTTGGATATTATATCGCTTTAGCCCTGCACTATGTCAATACATATATATTAAAATAGGCAGGATATCCCTATCCGAGTTGTCGGTTAATGAAAATTGGCTTACACTGAGTAGATCAGCATCCAACCGATCTAAGGAGATTATGAGATGAATAACAATCTAAATATTCCCGTCATTAGACGTGTCCTGATCATGACCGCAGTCCCTGCTGAGCAGGAAGCTGTTCAGCGCGGGCTGCTTAGCAGCCCGGGCGCGGCGGCGTTCGATGTTCGGCTAGCCGGAGTCGGCTCCGCCGCTGCTGCTGCAAGCACCGCCAGAATCCTCGCCACTGCAACAGAGGGCTACGACCTGGTCATCAGCGCCGGAATTGGAGGCGGCTTCCCCGGCCTTGCCGAGATCGGCACAGTTGTCGTGGCGAGCGCCATTACCGCAGCCGACCTGGGCGCGGAGACCCAGGAAGGCTTCAGTAGTGTGGACGAGCTTGGGTTCGGCTCGTCCCGTATTGCGGTCCAGGCGGAGCTTGCCGCCCGCTGGACCGGTGCCCTTCAGGTTGCGGGAGTCCCCGTCCAATCGGGACCGATTGTAACGGTAACGACCGCAACCGGAACTTCGGCCACGGCCGAGGCACTCGCCGGCCGTGTTCCCGGGGCTTGTGCCGAAGCCATGGAAGGCTTCGGCGTAGGCACTGCTGCAGAGCAAGCCGGCCTGCTGGTTCTTGAGATTCGCGGAATCTCAAATCCAGTCGGGCCGCGCGACCGATCCGCCTGGAGGATCGGCGATGCTCTAGCTGCGCTCGAAGCAGCTTTCACTCAACTTCAGGAGGTACTCAAATGAAAATTGCTTTCTCTCCGTGTCCGAACGACACGTTTGTCTTTCACGCTCTAGTCCACGGACTTATCCCGGGTGCACCCGAGTTCGAAGTCACATACGCCGATATAGATATTACGAATAACTGGGCCATTGACCGTACAGGCCCAGAGATTCTTAAGATCTCTTACGCCGCCCTTCCCTGGGTTCTTGAAGACTACGCGCTTCTCCCCTGCGGCGGAGCCTTGGGACGGGGATGCGGGCCTCTGGTGTTGACCCAGGGCAGTAGCACCGAGAAGCTTGATCCCTCCGCGCTCAGCGGACGCCGCGTAGCTGTTCCAAGTGAACGCTCCACCGCTTATCTATTGTTCAGACTATGGGCAGCAAGAAATGTCCCTGGCGGAGTGGGCGAGATTGTGGTCATGCCTTTTGATAAGATCATGCCTGCAGTAAGAGACGGACAGATCGATGCTGGACTTGTTATACATGAAGCTCGCTTTACCTATCCGAACTACGGGTTAGCGATGATGACCGACCTGGGCAGCTGGTGGGAAGCAACAACAGGGCTTCCCATTCCACTCGGCGCCATCATCGCCCGTAGATCCCTGGATTTGAAGCGCATCGCTGGCTGGATTCAGGACTCTGTACGCTACGCTTGGGATCATCCGGAAGTCTCTCGCAGCTATATTGCTAGTCATGCCCAGGAGATGGCTCCAGAGGTTACCCAGGCCCATATTGATCTATATGTGAACGAGTTCACCGGAGAGCTCGGTGAGGAGGGCTATAACGCGGTCAGCGCCCTTCTGACTCTGGCTGCGGATGAAGGCCTGGTTCCAAGAATTAACCCGTCGCAGCTGATCTGGAAGCCGGAGTAACTATACATTATACCCAGAAACAACGAAGAGAAGCCTTTGGGCCATGTCTACATGGTGTATGGTGCAAATAAAGTATTAGACTAGACAAATAACAGCGGCAGCCAAGGACATAAAAATAAAGTCCTAGCTGCCGCTGTTTCTTTGCACTATATTATCCAATAGCGTAATGTTCGAAATGAGAAAAGATAGCTGCCGGAGTATCCTGAGCTCGGATACTCTAGAGAAAGCGAGCGAAGCAGCAAAAAGGCTGGCCAACCATACGACTCCGAGACCATGTCTTCACTGTCGCAGTTCATCGAGTTCTACACCCCGCGGATTAACGCGGGAGAATCTCCCGTCGACGTGGACAGACTTACCCTGGGTTTGGCGAGCGCCGAGCACGTCGTTCATACCACCAAAGACGCCGGCATCAACATCGCCTTTATTTTCCGAATTTAACAAGACTTAAATTTAAGTAACTATTATTAAATAAGGGGTTTCACATACTAGTGATATCTAATATGTGAAACCCCT
>RCUH01000411.1_pt1 | contig 45944 bp, 33 predicted proteins | sample 2166191 | NCBI WGS metagenome assembly RCUH01 (sample SAMN09932848, study PRJNA488358) | compost metagenome | feature: garden; material: soil; isolation source: compost soil in an enriched community after 214 h of incubation | place: Germany: Experimental Botanical Garden Goettingen | collected... | reverse complement strand
CCGGAGAGACTGGGGCGACAGGGGCGATCGGAGTAACTGGTGCAACTGGAGCGACTGGAGGGACAGGGGCGACAGGAGAGACTGGAGAAACCGGAGCGATCGGAGATACTGGAGCGACAGGAGCGACCGGAGCGACCGGGACGACAGGAGAAACTGGAGCGACCGGAGAAACTGGAGCAACAGGAGCGACCGGTGAAACTGGGGCGACAGGAGCAACAGGAGCAACAGGAGCAACAGGAGCGATCGGAGATACTGGAGCGACCGGAGAGACAGGAGCGACAGGAGAGACCGGAGAGACTGGGGCGACCGGAGAGACAGGCGTGACCGGAGCGACCGGGGCGACCGGAGAGACAGGAGCAACAGGAGCGACCGGAGCAACTGGAGAGACTGGGGCGACAGGAGCAACCGGAGCAACAGGTGAAACAGGAGCAACTGGCCCGACCGGTCCAACTGGTGAAACCGGACCTACAGGACCAACCGGTCCATAAGTTGGTCGTTAAATCTGAAATTCAAGAAAAGCATCGTGATGTGGCGATGCTTTTCTTGAATATTGATCTTAATCCGTGAGCATATGTTTGGGGGTTAGTCTACTTAATGATAACCATAAGTTTATGTATGATTGTTAAGAATGAAGAAGACACAATTGGTCGATGTTTAGATTCTGTCAAGAACATTGTGGATGAAATTAATATCATCGACACGGGATCAAGCGATAAAACAAAAGAGATTGCAACCAAGTATACGGAGCGTATTTATGACTTTGAATGGGTTAATGATTTTTCCAAGGCAAGAAACTTTGCTTTTCATAAAGCCACCAAAGACTTTATCTTGTGGCTCGATGCCGATGACGTGTTCTTGGAGAAAGATCAACAAAAGCTGCAGCTGTTGAAGAAAGAGCTGGGGCCTTCTATTGACTCTGTGACTATGGAGTATCACTTGGCTACTGATGAATACGGCAATGTAACTATGAAATCCGTACGAAACCGGCTGGTGAAAAGGAGCAATCAGTTTAAATGGATTGGAGCAGTCCATGAATATCTGGAAGTGAGTGGAGATATATTTACCAGTGATATAGCAGTTACCCATAAAAGTGTTCGGCACGACTCAGACAGAAATTTAATGATATACGAAAAGCAATTGTCAGAAGGTAAAGAATTTACCCCTCGGGATTTAATCTACTTTGCTAACGAACTACGGGATCACCAGTTGTATGAGCGGGCCATCGAGTATTACGAGAAATTTCTATCAACTGACAAAGGCTGGGTGGAGGATAATATTTCGGCATGTGGCAAACTGGCCGATTGTTATTTTGCTATAGGGGATTCTAAGAAACAGCTTGAATCCACTCTGCGTTCGTTTCAATACGATCATCCGCGGCCGGAATTTTGCTGTAGATTAGGTTTTTATTTTTTATCCAAGCAAGATTTCAATGCAGCAATCTTTTGGTATCAACTGGCCACCACAATTGAACTGCCCAAAGAAAACATGGGTTTTAAAAACCCGAGTTTCTCAACTTGGTTACCCCATTTGCAGCTATGTGTATGCTATGACCGGATAGGCAAATATGAATTAGCTTATAAGCATAATGAAGAAGCCCGAATATATCGGCCAACCGATACAAAGGTACTTCAAAACAAAAAATATCTAGACTCGATCCTGCAAAAAGAGGTTGAGACTCATGGCTAAAGTGAAAGTCTTGGTGGCAAGCCCGATTCATCAGAAACCTTCGATTTTACAACCTTTTCTTGAGTCACTGAGTCGCCTTAATCAATCGGAAATTGATTGTTCGTTTGTGTTTGTTGACGATAACAAAGAGATTAGGGCCAGCGAACTTCTTCTCGAATTTCAGCAGCATAACAATAAAGTGACCATTATTAAGACGAAACGTGAATCTGATTATGTCCGTGATGATAGAACACACTATTGGAATGAGAGCCTGGTATGGCATGTCGCGGATATCAAAAATACGATCATAGACCACGCGGTAGAGCAGGAATATGATTATCTATTTTTAGTGGACTCCGATATTCTCTTATATCCCCAGACTGTTGGTCATTTAGTGTCAGTCAGGAAAGACATTATATCGGAAATCTTTTGGACAAAATGGCAGCCTGAAGCTGGGGAACAACCCCAGGTGTGGATGAGTGATGAATACATTCAATGGAAGCAGGTTCGGGGAGAGAACCTCACAGATGAAGAGAAATTGCGGCGTTATTATGAGTTCATTGAGCAAATGAGGACCCCCGGGGTCTATGAGGTAGGTGGACTGGGAGCGTGCACATTAATTAGCCAAAAGGCACTGAGGTCTGGTGTGAATTTCAAGCAAATTCCGAATCTTTCATTTTGGGGAGAAGATCGGCACTTTTGTATAAGGGCTGCTGCGCTTGGCCTGCAGTTATACGTGGATACCCATTATCCGGCCTATCATATCTACCGGGAATCCGATCTTGAAGGTGTTCCTGGGTTCGTGTCCAGAACATTATCGGTTCAAGAGAAGGATCAAGCTGCACTTAATCAAGCACCTCATGTAATTACGGGAGACAGACCGAAATTAACCCTGTCGATGATCGTGAAAAATGAAAGCGGCCGATACTTAAAGAGAGTTATCGCTGAGCACAGGAAATATATTGACGAAGTGGTCATTATTGACGACGGCAGCACCGATGATACAGCTGATATCTGCAGGGAATACTTTGCCGGAATTCCTATTCATTTGGTCAGCAACACCTCTTCAAAGTTCTCCAATGAAGTTGAGCTTCGTAAGCAGCAATGGCAAGCAACGATTTCAACAAATCCGGAGTGGATCTTGAATCTCGATGCAGACGAAATGTTCGAGAAGCGATTCGCTGAGGAGCTGCCCAAACTTCTTAACCAGACGCATACGGATGCTTTTTGTTTTCGCTTATATGACTTTTGGAACGAAGATCACTACCGGGAAGACGGGTATTGGAGTTCGCATAAGACCTACCGTCCTTTTTTAATAAGATACCGTCCAGATTTTGAATATACCTGGAAAGAAACGCCGCAGCACTGCGGAAGATTTCCTAATAATATTTTCAAGCTGCCCAATGCGCTTTCGGGCATCCGTCTTATGCATTTTGGATGGATGAACGAGGAGGATCGTATTCGAAAGTTCAACCGGTATATGGAGCTTGACCCCCAAGGAGAGTTCGGATCCATGGCACAATACTTATCTATTCGTGATGAGCATCCACATCTTGTGAGGTGGACAGAGTGATCTTAGGCGAGGAAGGAACCACAGAGATGAATATTATCCATACGCTGCCTATGTTCATCAATTCAGATCCGGCAGAAATTGACGGAGACTTGTTATTAGCACAGAGATGCTTTCAAAGTCTGGGCCGATCCCAGCATAATAAAGTCGTTATCTATAATCAAGGCAGCCAGTCCAATGAATTAATAGAAGAGCTATCCGCAGCTCATGGAGTATCCTCCATTGTTCTTGGCAGCGGAGTGAACATTGGAATTGCCCAGGCCAGGCAAGCTTGCTTCCAATATATTTGGGATAACTATGAGGACACGCCATATATCACGGAGATTCACTTGGATATGGTGTTTCCGCCCAATTGGGCCGTTCCGCTCGTTGAATTTTTGGAGCAATCCGATGAACCTCTGGTATCCCCAGCTATTTTAACACGGTTTGGTGAAATGCAGCCCTTAGGCACTTATGTACAGGTCCCCGAAAATATAGATGATCTTAGAAATCTGCTGCTCTCTTTTGAACGAGATGAGGTCATGGAGCGATTTGTCCATCCGGTCGTTCATAAATCTCAGGTGCTTAAGGAAATTGGAGGATATGATACGCGGTTTATTCAAGGCAAGCAAGGATACGAAGATGACAGCATTCTTTTAGGTTATTTCTACTATATGGGTACAAGAACCAAATGGAGGCCGAAGAGTTATTTGCGGTCATGGGTGTATCATGAGACCATGGCACAGCGCATGTCCCTGCCGGGCCGGCATCATGATTTTCAATTAAATGAAGAAGGTTTGTTCAATCAATACGGAGCTTATGGCTTAAAGCACCTGGCGGGAATTCATCACAACTCTGCTGGATTTGAAGGGCTTTTTCAGTCGCGATTAGAAACCCTGAAAAAGGAGAAGTGAAGGTGGACACTCAAAAACAAGTATGGGATCAGCTGTGGTCCAAGGAAGTCTCTTATGAATGGGATTCACTTAGCGAGCTTATTTACCGAACGCTCTGTACGTATATAGGCAGCCCAGAAGGCCGGAAAATTGTGGAGGCCGGGTCTGGTACCGGGAAGATATCCATGCATCTATCCAAACATGGAGCTGATGTCACTCTGGTGGATTACTCGGAGAACGCGATTAACAACAGCAGGTTGGCATTTCAGAAACAAAATTGTTCAGGGAGTTTTGTTGTTAATGATATCAGGAAAATGGATATCTCCGATGATGGTTACGATTTGACCTGGAATGCCGGGGTAGTCGAACATTTCACCTTCGAGGAGAAAGTAACCATACTTAAGGAAATGTTAAGAGTTACAACACCCGGAGGGGCTGTTATAATATTAACCCCGTATGCCAAGTGCCTGCCATACCGTATTGGCAAGGACTTTGCGGAGAAGCAGGGAACTTGGATGTATGGACATGAAGAGCCTGTTGTTACTTTAGAGGAAGAATTTAAAGCCAGTGGTATTCACTTTTTGGAAGAACGTAATATTGGTTTTATTAACAGCTTGGATTTTCTGGATTTTTTACCGGGAACGTCAATAATCAAGGAAACTATAAAGACCTGGTATGAAGGATTAACTGCTGAAGAGCAGGGGTATTTTTCAGGTTATCTGCTGGTTAGTGTAGGAGAGAAGAGGAATATTGAAAAGATTGTCGAATAACCTAGTATACAAATATTCCTTCAACAGAAGATATGGGCGGCTAAGGGTGGGAATTTACACCCTTTTTTCTTTGAGCATGCTAAACTTTAACTATATATTCTCTGTATTTTATAGCTTTTAAGTTGTTTTAATAGATTAGCAAATATAAGTGTCATAAAATGAAGAAATTTGTCGATAAATAGTTATAACAATTCGGCATATGAGATAATTAGAAAGGAACGCTCCTGAGATGATTGGATTTAGAAGACTAATGATTGTATACATATTAGTGATGAGCCTTTTATTGATCTTTTTGAACGGAATCTATTATTACACGATGAGAAGCACCCTTCTTGACGGACAGAAGCAAAGCATAGAGATGATGACCTCTCACATTAAATCCTCCCTGGAAATCACGCAAAAAGGGGAAATGCTGTTTGAAGAGGCTCTCTCGGATAAGCTGCGCCTTGCATCGATTGCAGCCCAAACTATGCTGCCTCATAAGCTTGATGAGGTAACCAATGAACAGCTCATTCGAATTCGAGACAAGCTGGGCATTGAAGATTTGACCTTGTTCAAGTATTTGAAGGAAGAGAACAATTTCATCGGAGTGAAATCCAGTGATCCTAAAGAGATTGGGATGACGACGGAGACCTGGGGCGATGGAAAGTGGAATAAGGTTTTTAAAGAATTGATGGAAAAGCATAATGCTACACCGATCCCGAACTTCGGTGAGAACCTGCCTAATTTCTGGGCGGGCCCATTCGATACCTCGTCCTCGGATCCTTCAAAGATCAGCAAATGGGGATACTACAATGACGGGACAACAGATTATCTGATTGATCCTTATATCTCAGAAAGTATTATTAATAGGTTCAGAGATAAGGCCGGTGTGGAGTTCAATATCGAAGAACAGGAGAAGAGCAATCCGTTAATTCTCGAAATTGGCATCTTGAATGATAAAATTTTGCAGGGAGAATGGAAGGTTCCCAAGGATAAACCTGAATGGCATTCTGAACGCAAGCTTCTTTATGGTAAATATAATTACACTTCCCCAGAAGATACGGCCATGGCCAAGGAAGCTTTCTCCAAGATGGAGAAGGTGCACAAGGTGATGGAGATAGGCGGGAAATCTGTCCTAAGAACCTACTCACCTATTAGTCTTGAGGACAATGTGAACAAAGGGTTCGACCGCATGCTGATCATCGTCACTTCCGATATGGATCAGATTACCTCGGACTTGATCCGGAAAGAAGTAAGAATATCGATCGTGGCTTTGATTATTCTGGTCATCGGGGCCTTAATGATTAGTGCTGTCGTTAGCTATATTAAGAAACAGGGCAGGATTGTCAATGATGTGCAAAGCATGTATCTTCAGAATATCGATAGTCTGTTCAAGACCATCAAGGAGTACCGGCACGATTTCGTGAATCATATATTTGCGCTGACCGGGCTTGCGAGAATCAAGAAATATGATGAGCTTGAGGAATACCTTCACAGCCTCTCCCATATTAACAAGTCGTTTAACGAGATTGTCGATGTTCAGGTCCCCGCCTTTAACGGGCTTATTCAAGCGAAAGCTGCGCAGGCGCTCGAACGGAAGATTAACTTTGAATATTATTTCACAGGGTTTGAGCTTCTGAATCTGGATATATTAAAAATTACGAACCTCGTTCGTATCACCGGGAATCTGGTTGATAATGCTTTCTATGCGGTACAGGACATGGATGAGGCTGACCGTAAGGTGGAGGTATTGGCCCGGGTTGAGCAGAAGAAATTAACCATTCAGGTTCTCAATAATGGGGAACCTATTCCAGAGGAGCTCAAAGAGCGGATCTTTGATCATGGGTTCACGACGAAGCCGAAGACCCGGAACAGCGGTCTGGGTCTTGCTATTGTAAGAAAGCTTGTTGAGGGCTACAATGGACGGATTGAACTTACGAGCAGCAGCGAACACACCTGCTTCAAAATCGAAATTCCACTCAGCCCTAAAGAGCTTCATGGGAATGCATGATGCAATAATGCAATAGCTGAGAAGGGGGGTCCAAGCAGCCGTTTTATGGCCTTTGGGACCCCCCTTTCTGTTCTATCTCAGAATCGTGGTTGCCTGATTCCCGGCATAATCTTCGATCACGAGCTTGAGTGAGCTAGTGGTGGAGCTAGGCGTAAAGGTAAGTGCGCTGAGCTTTGTTCTACCCCGCAAAATATAGGGGAACTTCTTGGTAACATAGGTGACTGCGAACTCTTTGGGCACATTGTCCTCATATACATATAGATAATGCCAGTCTTTCAGAGTTGGTAGAGCCAGCGTATACGTATTTCCATTGACCGTTACATTCTCCTTGGCATAAGGCTCTATGGTGTTATCTGCCAGACGTCCACTGTAGGTAGAGAGAGCCCCGCCATCAGTGACAATATCCAGGGAGTAGCGGTCGCCGTTCGTTGGAAGCCCGGTTAGCACGGCAGACTCATCCTTACTTTGTGCTGTGAACGTCTTGGTGAAAGGCGTGTCTGTATACTCTGTCGTTAGTTTGATGGTTACCGGACCTGCTGCATGCCCTGGATTGCTCCAGGTGACTGTAGCATTCCCATCCGCTTGGGGCTGAACAGCAATATTCGTAACCGCGGCATTCAGGTCATAGGTGAGGGTTGCGGGTTCACTTTCCGTTCCATCCGCCCCTACGGCGGTAATGGACAGCTTGCCCGACTTCTTGCTCAGGGATTTGATATAATACACCGAATCATAGATTCCGCCAACATAGGAACCGTTCTCGTACAGATTGTACTGCTTCACTTTGGAATAATCCTCAATATCCCAGGCCACATCAAGCTCCCCGGTATTGGTGAGGCTCTTGGTCAGTCTGAAGCCTGTTGGTGCTGCCGGTTTGACTTCCGAGCCGTCCGAGATCTTGATTTGTCCGATATTGATCTGGTAGTCATTAATCGATTTGTTCCCTTTTTCAAAATATAGGCCAACTGCAGCAATCGTTCTGTTCTTATAAGTTTTCAAATCAAGGGTACGAGTCTTCCAGCCTTCAGTCTGATCGCCAGAGTTCGGAATCTTCACTTTGACTACTTTATCCGGGTGATCTTTGAAGATAAGTCCTATACTTAAGGTCGATTTGTCACTTGCTGAAGGCTTGTTATAAGTGATCGACAGGGTCGAATCCTTCTGGACGCCCAGCTCAGTTTTGTAGAGATGCAGGAAGTTATCTGCCTCCAGCTTGCCATTCACGACAAGAGAGCTTCCTCCATTGAAGCCGCCCACAGGCTGGTAGGTAAAGCGCGAGCCCTTATTATAATTCGGACCGAAGTCAAAATCTGCTGTAAGCTTGCTGCCCTTGGATTCCATCCACCATTGCCAGGTCACGGGGATATCTTGAATATTGATATTCGACCATTCCTTAGGGCTGGATACTTTGCCGTTCACATAATAAGCAAGGCCATGCCCGGTATTAAAGTTGGTTGCAAAATTAGTCCCCTGGATTACGGAGCGTTCAGCGATATAGGCCGCCATGCCGTCCCAGTTCGCGCCGGAAGCTTTAACATCGGACAGATCTACTTCCGCATTCCTCCTTGCATTCGAAGGGTCCTGATTCGGACCAGACCACCAGGCACGATCGCGGACGAAGGTCATCCATTGATAGTCGTCATTAGCCCGGCGGTTCGTATCAGATCCTCCGAGGTCCTCATCCAGCGCATTCTGGGTAAAATCAGCTCCGAGTGTGGCGATGCTGTTCATCGGCTGACCCTGATCGTCGAGATTCAGGCGCAGGTCATACTTCTGCTTCCATCTCCCAAAGTCACCGTTCCCTCCTTCAACGCCCGCAAAGACGGTCTGCAGCGGGTCAAGTCCCAAGCTTTTTGCATGCTCGCTGGAGCTTTTCAGCTTGTCTTTGTTCCACCAGTAGTTCAGGAATATGGAATCTGAGACCTGGCCGAGCTCCTTGTCTTTGACAAAAGGGCTGTTCTCCGCGTTGAATTCGTTCTGGTAAGAAATTCGGCCACTAGAATTTAAGGTGGAATCATACCACTGTACGTACATACCCTGATCTCTGAGGTACTTCATAAACTGCTTGTAGCGGGGAATGTCCTCGGCTGCTACGCCTTTCGAGGCTTCTTCCTGATTGATGAAGTAACCATCATAACCATAGTATTTGGCCATTTCGACCAGCTTTTTGGCTACAGGAAATTCTCCATTCTCATCCTGAACCAGCATTTGCTTGTATGTCTGCGGCCCCCGGTCGTTATCCGAGAAGAAGATACAGGCGATAGAGAGGACGCCGTTCTTATGAGCTGCGTTCGTGTAGGCTGGGTTGGGAAGGTTCAATATACCGAACTCGAACCATTTCTCGGTCCAGTCCTTGTTCGGATCATACAGTTCTTCGGGAACTTCAGCAGTAGGCATGCCATGCCAGGAGCCATAATAATCGGTATACTGCCAATAGTTGAAGAGATATTGGCTGAATTCGTTCGTATAAGAATAACTGTCAAAGAAGGCATTGCCATAATCTCCGCTAAGGGTGAAATTCTGTGTCTTGGGGCTCAGCTTGGGATAAGCCTGTGTGGCTGAGAAGGAGCCGATCCTTTTTTGAAGCGGAACTCGTGCTCTCAGCATGTCCCCGTAGACATCGCTTTCAGGGGTCCAATCGATAATATTAGAGCTGGTGTATCCATGCTGGTATGGCTGATTCGCACCCTTGGCACTTTCACCTTGATAGGGGAGCGTGTCTCCAGCTTGGGCCATTGAGGCAAAGGAGGAGATGAACATGGCAGAAGTAAGTGCAAGAACAGTAGTTTTTGAGGAGAATACTTTATGAATGGTGCTTCGTTTCATTGTTTGTCCCCTTTCTAATAGTTGAATTTTGACCTTACCCTGAACCCCCCCCCCCCGGATTTGGATTCTGCCGAGCAGCTGCAGCACCCGAACAGTTAAGATTAAAGATAATTTATGAAAGCATTTTCATATAGGGCGAAATTAAAGATATGCTGTTTAAACTATAGAAAAATTTTTCCATCTCCTATACAAGTCTTAAGGAAAGAGTACAATGAAAGGTAGTTTTGATCCGGTCTCAGGAGGCACCAGCATGAGAATTGATAACGTTTACAGAGCCTATTTCAAAAATAATATGTTTATGAGAATGTTCTTGCTATTCTCCTTTATCGCAATCCTCACCATAATTACTCTTTCTTATTTCATATATGCATCCATAGCCCAGGCCACAATCCGAAGGGAGCTGGACATCCAGAAGACGGCGATGGAAAGCGTGGATCGCTATATTCACCAGCGCCATCAGTCCGCACAGGATCTGGTCAGGGATATATACGCAAATGAAGCCTTATCGGCAAATGTCTCCTTCTTCATGAATCATGCTTATGCTGAATATGTGCAGCACCGGATGGACCAATTCTATGTACAGAGCAATGACTATTCTACAGATGTGCTTAAGTTTTTTCAGAGTTGGATGGATCAGAACGGGGATATTCGAAACTTGATGCTCTATAGCTCCAATCGTCAATACCTGTCTACCTTTAATCAGTACAAGCAGTTCAAGCAGCTGTCCGCAAATGTGGCACATTCCTACATTCCAGACGTTATGGCGCTGGAGAGCAAGAATATCTCTGCCCCTAACTCCTGGATCCGAAAAGCGGTCGATCAGATGAACCCTGCCCTGTATGCCATTCGTGTCCCGATTAACAACAAACAGTCGCTAAAGAATGATGGTCAACTTCTGGTATATCTGGATTCCAAAAGCATTGCCAGCTCTATATCCAGCGATATGAACAATCTAAAGGGAGAAATTGTGGTCCTGTCCGCGGAAGGGACCGTCCTGTTCGATTCGAAGGATCACTATTATGGCAAAAAATACCCGTATCTGAATGAAAGCAAGACTGTATATGATGATTCTGGTTATGGATTATTTAAGATGGGCCAGCAAATGTATATTAACAAGCTGATCTCTACGGACGAGGGCTATGTCATTATTGGTGCAGCTCCGAGCGGGGAAATTGCAGAGGCCTATCTTGGAATCCGCAACACCATTATTACGATCTCAGCGATCTGTATATTGATCGCGGTCCTGTTCCCGGCGCTCTTTGTTGTTAATTTCGCCAAACGGACGAACCGTATTATCAAATTTACCCGCAAAGTAAGAAGTGGTGATTTTGGTGCACGGATTCAGGATCAGCGGGATGATGAGCTCGGTCAGATCTCGCGAAGCTTTAACGATATGCTTGATGAGCTGAATCAGTATATTGAGCGGGTCTACAAGGCGGAGATCAAGCAGAAGCAGACAGAGCTCGCCTCTTTGCAGGCACGAATTAGTCCCCATTTTCTATATAATACGCTTGAAGTTATTCGGATGAGGGCCGTCTCACAAGGGGCACGAGATGTGGGAGAGATGATCTACAGCCTGTCGGTGCTGTTCAAGAGCCTCGTTCAGCAGAAGAAGAACTACACCATGAAAGATGAGCTCGAAGCCTGCCGTCTCTATTTGGAGCTGTTCCGGATTAGGTACAAAGAGAAGTTCAATTATGTCATTACAGCCAGCCCCGAATTCATGAGCCGTTCCGCGATGAAGCTGTCGCTTCAGCCCATTGTTGAGAACTATATAGTTCATGGGCTTCGGACCGACCGCACTGATAATCAGCTATCTATTGAAGTGAAAGAGTTTGGGGAAATGCTAGAAGTCGAAGTAAAGGACAACGGGAAAGGCATTGACCCACAGCGGCTCAGCGAAATCGCTGCGGAGCTGAATCAACCGGAGGAGACTGGTCAAATGTTCGGACTGCGGAGTGTGCACAGCAGGCTTAGATTTCTGTACGGGCCGGACTATGGAATCGAGATCGATAGCAGGCTGGGTGAAGGGACAAGCATTAAGGTTCGTTATCCTAATCAGGAAGGAGCTGAGGAGTAATTATGTATAAAGTATTCCTTGTGGATGATGAGCCGTTTATTCTGGAAGGACTTTATGACCTGCTCGACTGGTCGCTGTTCGGGATGGAGATTGTAGGTCAGGCTGAGCATGGACAAATGGCGCTCGACGCCTTGGCAACGAAGCCGGTAGATGTGCTGATTACTGATATTTCCATGCCGGTTATGAACGGACTCAGCCTGATCCGCGAAGCGCGGAATCTGCACCCCGATTTAAAGGTAATCATTCTGAGCGGGTTCAACGAATTTGATTATCTCAAGGAAGGTATGCAGTTGGGAATCGAGAATTATCTGCTCAAACCGATCAATGTGGAGGAGCTGGAGTCCACGCTGCGGAACACAGTGACCAAGCTGGACAGTTCAAAGTCAGACCAATTGTATGACGATTACAGCATACAGATACTGAGGGACAATACACTATATCGCTGGCTAACCCATCAGATAGCGGAGCCTGAGCTTGCTCAAAGAGCCGAGCTGTTAGGTTTCTCGCTAAGCCGTCCTTATCTCCGGGTTGCTGTTCTGCGGGCAGAAGTGGTGTCTGCGGATATCTTCGAACAGATCAATCAGCAGATTCGTAATGAAGCTGAGGTTACCCAGTTCCGTGATGTAGAAGGGGATATTGTCATTGTTGCTGCTCTGGAGAATGAAGCCGAGGACGGCCAGGAATGGCTCAGCCTGCTGGAGGAGCTTGCCGAGCGTCTCCAGGATCAGGGACAGAGGGTCCGGATAGGTGTCAGCCGGGTCGGCCGCCTTCTTGAGGACGCGCCTAATTGCTACAGCGAGGCGAAGAAGTCCATGGAATACTTTATGATCTTCCCTGAGCGTCATCTGATTGATTATGCTCTACTTGAATCGGCAAGAGAGCGTACGGGCACAGAGTTCCCTATCCACTGGAGGGACTATGCCAAGCTGATTATTGCAAGGGACCACAGAACTTTGTCTGCACGTATAATGAGTGATTTCGAGCAGCTTCAACTGCAGAGCGGCATTCAGCCATATGAACTGCAGCATGCTGCTCTGGAACTGATCATCCGGTTCAAGATGGAGCTTGAGAGCATTAAGCATACGGATGAATCCGAACTGTACCAGGAGGAGCTGCGCCGCGTTAGAGGGTGTTCTTCTTTCGAAGAGCTGGTTCGTGCCTTGCAGGATGCAGCCCAGGTGACTATAAGTTCTCTTCTGCAGGATATGAAGAATCCCATCGTGAATCAGGTGCTTAGCTATATCGCGGTCCATTATGCAGATGAGCTTTCACTGAAGACCCTTGGAGCTCAGTATCATCTTCATCCTGTATATTTGGGACAGCTGTTCCATAAGAAAACGGGGGAAACCTTTGCGGAGTATATTAACAGATACCGTATTGAAAAGGCCAAGGAGCAGCTGAAGAATACCAACTTGAAGGTACACGAAATCGCAAGGAATGTCGGGTACTGGGAGACGGGGTACTTTTACAAGCAGTTCCGCAAATATGTCGGGATATCACCCACCGATTACAAGGGGCTCAGTTAGATAACCGGAGCATCCTTGGCAGAAGTCCAGCTGTTCTCCCGGGAGAACGCGAGCTCTGCCGGGATGCTTTTTTTATTGAATGGATGTAAGCGCATTACCATTTAGTGCAAAAGGGATCCAGGGCTGAACTTTTCCTTTAATTTATATCTCAATATATTAGGTTTATCTTCTGTTTGAAAATGCTTTCATTCGATAAGGTTAATGTAGCTGATACGGGCTGGCCGGTGAAGACACAAGATGCGGCGGCCTCGCAGTACCAGCGCCATTGTAAGTTTGGGGAGTCATTAAGAATTAGAGGAGGATACGTTCATGAGCATGATGAAGAAAAGATTTTCTTTAGTTTTAGCCACGCTATTGTCCCTTACGCTCGTTCTCAGTGCCTGCGGAGGCAGCAAGGAAAGTGCGGATGGAGGTAGTGGAAAAGAGGGCGACAAGCCGGTTGAGTTAATCTGGTACACGATCGGAACTCCGCAAAAGGACGTTGACAAGGTCATGACCGAAGTCAGTAAATACACCAAAGAGAAAATTAACGCAACAATCAAAATGAAGATGATCGACTGGGGGGACTACTCTCAAAAAATGCAGGTAAATGTAGCTTCCGGTGAACCGATGGATATTATTTTCACTTCATCCGGCGGTTTCGATTATGTTCAGAACGCCAGAAAAGGCGCCTTCTATAAACTGGACGACCTGCTAGACAAATATGGTCAGGACCTGAAGAAGACGATTGACCCAGCCTTCCTTAGCGGTTCCAAAGTCGATGGTCATAACTACGGGATTCCGGCGAACAAAGAGCTTCCACAGCAGGAAGTATGGCGCTTCAACAAGAACCTGCTGGACAAATATAAACTGGATATCACCAATATCCGCTCACTTGACAGCCTTGAGCCTTTATTGAAGACGATCAAGGAAAAGGAAACAGGCGTAACGCCATTCGCGATGGATAAGAACTACGTTCCTTATGTTCCTTATGATTACATTATTCAGAACCTTCCGATGGCGGTGAAGCTGGATACCATGGATTATAAGATCGTGAATATCCTTGAGACACCTGAAATGAAGGAAGCCTTGACAACCATGCACAAATATTACAAAGCGGGTTATGTGTCTCCAGAAGCAGCTACAACCGGTTCGACTAACGATTTGATGACTTCGGGCAACTGGTTCCTCGACCGTGCACAGACTCAGCCGCTTGCGGATAATCAGTGGTCTGCGAGCTACGGATATCCGGTAGTATCAACTCCGGCGAGCGACGCAATTATTACGAACACCTCTGTACAGGGTTCGATTATGGCCATCTCGGCTAACTCTGAGCATCCTGAGAAAGCTATGGAATTCCTGAACCTGCTCAACACAGATCAGAAACTTCGCAACATGGTGGATTCCGGTCTTGAAGGAACGCATTACAAGAAGGTGGATGACAAGCATATTGAGAATCTGCCTGAGTCCAAGAACTATGACATGCCTTCTTATTCCCTGGGCAATAACATGCTGCTGTATCTCAATCCGAAAGACCCTGACAACAAGTGGGATGAGTTCAAGAGGTTCAACGCAGCAGGCAAAAACTCACCAATCCTGAGCTTTAACTTTGACGGCACTAAGGTATCCTCCGAACTTGCAGCTGTTCAGAACGTAAAGGAGCAGTTCTGGGCTGCATTGATGACCGGTACGCTTGATCCAGAGACCAACCTTCCAAAAGCGATTGAGAAATTCAATCAGGCAGGTCTGGACAAAGTCATCGCAGAAGCACAGAAGCAGCTGGACGCCTGGAGAGCCAGCGGCGGTAAGTAATTCGGGTATATCAAGAGATAACAATGCGAGGATCGGGCGGGTGACTATTTCGCCCGGTCCTTTTCATTATAACTTCGGGAGGGATAACCTATGGTTCAGTTCTTCAGAAATCTGCTCAAAAACAAAGTCATGCTGTTCATGGTGTTACCTGGCGCCATCTGGTTCTTCTTCTTCTCCTATCTGCCGCTGGTCGGCACGATTGTTGCCTTCAAGCAGTACCGATTCAGCAGGGAAGGATTCTGGGCCAGTATTGCCAAGAGTGAGTGGGTTGGCTGGGACAATTTCAAATTTCTATTCAGCACGGATGATGCTTATGTGATTACACGCAATACGCTCCTTTACAACATAGCTTTTATCATACTTGGGCTTGTTCTCTCAGTTGCTATGGCGATTCTTCTCTCAGAGCTGGTTAACAAGAGACTGGCTAAAGTCTATCAAACCGGCATGTTCCTGCCGTATTTTCTCTCATGGGTAATTGTAGGCTATTTCGCGTTCAGTTTCTTAAGTCTGGATCGCGGCATGCTGAATCAGATTCTGGGCTGGTTCGGTGTTGATCCAATCCAGTGGTACTCGGAGTCCAAATATTGGCCCTACATTCTGGTTATTGTTAACCTGTGGAAGGCCATTGGTTACAGCAGTGTCGTGTATCTGGCTTCGATCCTGGGGATTGATAAATCCCTGTATGAAGCGGCCATGATCGATGGCGCCAGCAAGTGGCAGCAGATCCGCAGAATTACAATTCCGATGCTTTCGCCAATTATTATCATTATGACACTCCTGGCCGTCGGTCGTATCTTCTATGCCGATTTCGGTTTGTTCTATCAGGTGCCTAGAGATTCAGGTACGCTCTATTCGGTGACGAACGTTATTGATACTTACGTATATCGGGGCCTAAAGACCACCGGAGAGATCGGGATGAGCACTGCAGCCGGTCTGTATCAGTCCATTGTCGGATTTATCCTGGTTATCGTATCCAACTTCGTTGTCCGCAAGATGGATAAAGACAGTGCCTTATTCTAGAACGCGTTATGAAAGGAGTGCGAAGCTATGGCTGAGTTAATTAGAAAGAAACGTGATTTTCACCATATTTCACGCGGCTGGAATATCGTCCTGAATTTGATTGCGGCTGTGTTTGCTTTCCTTTGTGTATTCCCATTTCTGTTCGTAGTCATTATTTCCCTAACCGATGAGAAGACGCTCGCCAAAGATGGATATCGGCTGATTCCAGCCAAGTGGAGTCTTGAAGCTTACCGGTTCATCTTCCAGACGGGGGATACGCTGCTGCGTTCTTACGGAGTGACTATACTTGTAACTCTTCTAGGTACACTGATCAGTCTGATCCTGATCTCGATCTATGCCTATGCCATCTCGAGAAAAAGCTTCCGTTACCGGAGATTCTTCTCCATCTTCGCAATTCTGACTATGCTGTTCAACGGCGGGATGATTCCGACCTATATGGTTGTAACCCAGCTGCTTAGTCTGAAGGATACCATCTGGGCCATGATTCTTCCGCTGGCCATGAATGCCTTTTATATTATGATCCTACGTACGTTCTACAGCACCAGTGTACCGGATGCCATCATTGAATCAGGCAAAATCGACGGTGCAGGCGACTTCTACATTTTCCTCAAAATCGTGCTGCCGCTGTCGCTTCCGGGACTTGCAACGATCGGTCTGTTCAGTACTTTGGGGTACTGGAATGATTGGTTCAATGCCCTTCTCTATATTGAGAATCCGAATCTTGTGCCGCTGCAGTCGATGCTGATGCGGATTGAATCCAGCATACAGTTCATTCAGCAGAATTCGGCTAACAGCTCGCTTAGTATGACTGCGCTTCAGTCGATCCCGCAGGATACATCCCGAATGGCGATGGTAGTTCTTGCTACGCTTCCTATTGTATTTGCTTATCCGTTCTTCCAGCGTTACTTCGTACAGGGCCTGACGGTCGGTGCGGTCAAGGAATAAAGAGAAGATCATTCTAATTAGTGGGGGAGACTACTGGAGATGACGACTTATCAAGATAAGACGTACCCGATTGCAGAGCGGGTTGAGAACTTGCTCGGACTCATGACTACGGAAGAGAAGGTAGGCCAGCTGCTTCAGCCTTTCGGCTGGCAAACCTATGAGAATAGAAATGGGATGATCACGCTGAACGAGTCCTTCAAGCAGCAGGTTCAGCAGAGCGGAATCGGTTCGTTATACGGGGTACTGCGGGCTGATCCTTGGACCGGAGTCACTCTGGAGAACGGGCTGTCTGCCAGAGAAGGAGCAGAGGCTGTTAATCTGATCCAGCGCTATGCTGTGGAGGAGTCCCGTCTCGGGATTCCTATTCTGATTGGCGAGGAATGTTCACATGGACATATGGCGATTGATGGCACTGTGTTTCCGGTTCCGTTATCGGTAGGCAGCACTTGGAATGTGGATTTGTACCGGGAAATGTGCCGGGCAGTGGCCAAGGAGACCCGGGCCCAGGGTGGCGCCGTTACGTACTCGCCCGTGCTTGATGTGGTCCGGGATCCGCGCTGGGGAAGGACAGAGGAGTGCTTCGGAGAGGATCCCTTCCTGATTGGCGAGTTCGCGGTTGCTTCGGTAGAGGGGCTTCAGGGTGAAGGTCTGGATAGCGAGAATAGTGTGGCTGCCACGCTCAAGCATTTTACTGGTTATGGAAGCTCGGAGGGCGGCCGTAATGCAGGTCCAGTGCATATGGGGTGGCGCGAACTGCTCGAGGTAGATCTGTACCCGTTCAGGAAAGGGGTAGAGGCTGGGGCTGCTTCCATCATGCCGGCTTACAACGAGATTGACGGAATCCCTTGCACCGTGAATACGGATCTGCTGGATCGGATTCTTCGTCAGGACTTTGGATTTGAAGGTATGGTCATTACCGACTGCGGTGCTATTGAGATGCTAGCCAGTGGACATGATGTGGCTGAAGATGGACTTGACGCGGCGATTCAAGCACTTCGTGCAGGCATTGATATGGAAATGTCCGGTGAGATGTTCGGCAAGCATCTGGTGGATGCCGTTCATCAAGGCAAGCTTGATCCGGAGACGTTTGATCTTGCGGTCCGGCGGGTGCTTACACTGAAGTTCAAGCTTGGACTGTTCGACAATCCGTATGTAGATCCGGTACGAGCGGAGAAGGTTATCGGAAGCCCGGAGCACACTCAGTTGGCCCGCCAGCTGGCTGCTGAGGGAGCCATCCTTCTGAAGAATGAATCAGGAGCACTTCCGCTATCCAAGGCAGCAGGACGTATTGCGGTCATCGGACCTAATGCGGATCAAGGCTATAACCAGCTCGGAGATTATACGTCTCCGCAAGAGAGGGCAGCGGTCACCACCGTGCTTCAGGGCATTCGCAGTAAGCTGATCTCTGAGCAGGATCGCGTGCTCTATGCTCCAGGGTGCCGAATTAAAGGTGATTCCAAGGAGGGCTTCGAGAATGCCCTGAACTGTGCATCTCAGGCAGATACAGTCATTATGGTGGTAGGCGGGTCGAGTGCGAGAGACTTTGGGGAAGACACGATTGATCTGAAGACGGGTGCTTCCAAGGTGTCCGAGAACTCATGGAGCGATATGGACTGCGGAGAAGGGATTGACCGGATGACTCTGGGACTCTCCGGGGTACAGCTCGAATTGATCCAGGAGATTCATAAGCTTGGCAGACAGATTATTGTGGTCTATATCAATGGCCGTCCGATTGTAGAGCCCTGGGTGGATGAGCGTGCTGATGCGATTCTTGAGGCTTGGTACCCTGGGCAGGAAGGCGGACACGCAATTGCGGACATCTTGTTCGGGGATGTGAACCCCTCCGGGCGTCTGACGATCTCAGTGCCGAAGCATGTTGGGCAGCTCCCCGTATATTACAACGGCAAGCGCTCACGTGGGAAGCGCTACTTGGAAGAGGACTCCAAGGCCCGTTATCCGTTTGGTTACGGGCTGAGCTATACGACATTCAGCTATGACAATCTGAAGCTGAGTGCCGACCGGATCTCAGCAGGAGAATCTGTAATAGCATCGGTGGATGTCACAAATACGGGCAACTGCGCAGGTTCTGAGGTGGTTCAGTTGTATATCACGGATGCCGTAAGCACCGTGACACGTCCAGGAAAGGATTTAAAGGGCTTCGCCAAGATTGTTCTGGAGCCGGGCGAGACCAAGAGCGTGACCTTCAAGGTAGGAGCCGAGCAGCTCCAGTATATCGGCAGGGACTTGAAGCCGGTGGTTGAGCCTGGTCTGTTCCATATCGGAGTAGGCAGACACTCGGAGGATATCATGTGCGCTGACCTGATCATAGAGGAGAGTAAGTAATGGAGCGCATAAGAAGATTTATCCGTGAGTTGTCGGAGTGTCAGTGGCTGGAGGTTCAAGAAATTCACAGCTGGGAAATTACCCGTTCTTACTATAAAGAGCCTGGAGACTATGAGAATGTGGCTCCGTATCCGGAAGGACAGCTGCTTAAGCCTTTTCCTAGTAAGCAGGGTACAACTTATTTCTTCAAAAAGAGGCTGGATATCCCCTCCAGCTGGATGGAGGCACCTTTCGGCCTGGTGTTTGAATCTGGTGGAGAGGGACTGCTGCGGGTGAATGGCAGGTCTTTTCAGGGGCTGGATCGCAATCATACGTATGTTACTCTCGATCCTTCCAAAGTCGGGGCATCACCGGAGCTTGAGATCGAGCTGTTCGATCCCGTGCCCGAGCCGGTTGACCCGCTGAATCGCCAGGCTGTTATTCAGCCGCCGATTACCTCGGTGACTAGTCTGATGGTACGTCCCAATCATGAGGTGCGAAGCCTCATGTATACCGTTACCGTTATTAAGAACACTGCCCTGCTCCTACCCGGAGAGGATTTCAGGCGTACCCGTCTGGTTGAAGCACTTTACCGGGCGATGGATCAGTTCATCAATTTGACATCCCGAGAAGTTCAGGAGGGGGAAGCCGTTGCTTCGATTGAAGAGACCTTGAATAGTACTGTGAGTGGGATTGGTGGCAATGCGGAAGGACTGGAGCATATGGTAGGCCAGTCGCATATCGATATTGCTTGGCTTTGGCCAGTTCGTGAGACCGTTCGAAAGACTAGCAGGACCTTCTCAACAGTAGATAGACTGATGGAGGAATATCCGGAGTATCGATATACACAGAGTCAACCGCTTCTATTTGCCTTTCTGAAGGAACACGATCCTGAACTGTATGAGCGGGTCAAGGCAAGAATTGCCGAAGGGCGCTGGGAGCTGGTTGGCGGGATGTGGGTTGAGCCTGATCTGAACATCCCTAGCGGCGAATCCCTGATTCGGCAGATGTTATACGGCCAGCGATTCTACCGCGAGGAGTTCGGCAGAACCTCCCGCATCGAATGGCTGCCGGATACGTTCGGATACTGCGCTTCGCTCCCGCAAATTCTGAAGCACGGCGGAGTGGAGTATTTCATGACTACCAAGCTCGGCTGGAATGATACGAATGTATTTCCCCATGATCTGTTCCACTGGGTCGGAATCGATGGCACATCGATGCTGTCCTACCTGAACCATGGGGTGAATGAGCACACGCTTCCAAAGGATATTCATGAACACTGGCAATCATATCGTCAGAAGGCGGCTCATCCTGAGCAGATGCTGCTGTATGGACATGGGGACGGAGGTGGAGGAGTTACCCGGGAAATGATTGAATATATCGACCGTGCCGACCTCATGGTAGGCCAGCCTGCAAGCAGATACAGCACGGCCTCCGAATTCTTCGCCGGAATCAGCGAGGCACAGCCGAAGCTGCCCGAGTGGCATGGCGATTTGTATCTTGAGCTCCACCGGGGTACGTACACCACGCATGCCCGCAATAAGATGAGGAACCGCAAAGCGGAGGTGCTGTACCGTGAAGCAGAGATGTGGAGTACGCTGGCACTACCAGCCATGAATAAGACTGAGGAAGCTGAGATTCGTTCAGCGCTGCATGATGGCTGGAAGCTGATTCTGCTCAATCAGTTCCATGATATTATTCCTGGGTCCGCGATTACGGAAGCTTATGTGACCTCGGATAATGAGTATTCTCAGATCTTCAGACAAGGAGCGTCCAGTCTACGGCGGGGACTTGAGATTCTTGCCGGACAGGTGAAGACGGATGAATATGGTGAAGGGGCCCCTTATATCCTGTTCAACAGTCTGGGGTGGAGCCGCAGTGCGGTCATCCATGTTAAGACCGGAGTGGGGCAGGCCCTAATAGCCTGTGATTCAGTAGGCAGGACGCTTCAGATGGACAGGGAGGAAGACGGGGTATCAATTCTTGTACCTGATATTCCAGCCCTGGGTTATACCACCATTTGGCTGAAGCCGGGGAGCGGGCAGTTTGCTGATTCCGTGAAGTCGGGTGAATGGAATCACACTTGGGAGACGGCATTTTACTTGGTGCAATTCAATGAACGTGGCGAGATCGTTAGCCTGTGCGACAAAAATGCAGGACGCGAGCTTATAAAGCAGGGGGAATGTGCGAACCGGTTCTATTTTTTCCATGATCGCCCAACCCTATGGGATGCCTGGGATCTTGATGACCGCTATGAAGAGCAGGTGGCTGGAGAAGTGCAGCTGCTGGAGCCCCCAACTATACTCGCGGGTACCGTTAAAGATGTGCTAAGGTTCCGCTGGAAGATTCATCAGTCGGAGATCAGACAAGACATCATCTTCTATCACCATGATCGGCGAATTGACTTTAGAACTCAGGTGAGCTGGAATGAAGCGCACAAGCTGCTTAAGGTGGGCTTTCCTATCGATGTGGTTACGGATAAAGCAACGTACGAAATTCCGTTCGGCTCCCTGGAGCGCCCGACACATCGGAACACCAGCTGGGAGCAAGCCCAGTATGAGGTATGCGGTCACCGGTTCGCAGATATCTCTGAACATGGGTACGGGGTAAGTCTCTTGAATGACTGCAAGTACGGGTATGACATTCAAGGAAGCAGAGTACGCCTGTCCCTGCTGCGCGCACCGAAATGGCCGGATGTGGAGGCCGACCTGGGGGAACATGAATTCACGTATTCTCTGTATCCCCATGAAGGGGATTTTCGCAGTGCCCACACACTGAGGCAGGCGGCTGAGCTGAATCATGATGTACCCTTGCAGCAGACAAGTCGTCATGCGGGTGCGCTCCCGGCTACCGGTTCTTTCATCGGGCTTGAGAGCAGGCATGTCGTTCTCGATACGGTGAAGCCTGCGGAAGACGGGCAGGGGATCATACTCAGATTCTACGAATCTTCCGGTGGGCGTGAGACGGTGAAGCTAAACTGGCCGTATACGTTCAAGACGGTATCTCTCTCCAATGCGCTGGAAGAGCCGGGGGAGGCGCTTGAAGTGGAAGAAGGTCAGATCGAGCTTTCCTTTGCACCATATGAGATTGTTACGATATTAATTCAATAACAATCTACCGGTTCACAATCTATTGATTACAGAAGGCACCCATTTTGGGTGTCTTTTGTTGATTTTTTTCGGGGATCAAGTAGGGATACAAGGAATGTTTCCCAAGCTGTCGAATTCTACAAGTTATATGGAATAAGCTAAAGAAGACGTTTGGATTTAGGAACCGCTGGTTGAGCCAGGTTATCAATCACGCAGAGTTTAGTTCAATCTATATAGGAATTGAGTTTAATTTTAGTGGGGGAGTGAGTAGGATGAAGCTGTTGTTCTATTATAATTGGCAGGTAAGGGAAGAGTGGTTCGATTGGTGCAGCCAGGTTTCCCCAGAGGAGCTTGATCGTGAACGTATAGGTGGCGTGGGGAGCATTTTACGCACTCTGCTGCACATTGTAGATGTCGAGCAGGCTTGGATCAGAGGGTTAATGGGGGCACCTGAATTTCATTATAAATATGAGGATTATCCCACCCTTGATTCGGTAAGGAACTTATCTGACAAGTGCAGACTGGAGATCAAAGATTACATTGATCAATGGTCGGAGGATGAGGAGAAACGTCAACTGGACTCATTTACCTATGCTGAGGTGATCCGTCATGTCATCGCACATGAAATCCATCACGTGGGACAGCTGTCTATTTGGTCCAGAGAGCTGGGACTAACGCCTATTTCAGCAAATTTTATTAGGCGGGGATTGGGGCAGGGAGTGGAATGATCAAGTATACAGAATCCGAGATCGTTTTGAATAGTGAGTCTCGCGATGTCTACTCAGCTACCTAGGTCAAATGTCGGGGGATAGTAATTCACTTGAACTTGATCTGGTTGTGAAATGCATCAAATCTCATACACGGATTGATCTTGGCGCACCTGTTGAGTGGAGACAGCTATCCTGCACAATGAAATCAGTTCTTTAGTATATTTAAAGGAGTGATGCAATCTCATGTCAGTTGTGCGAAATTACATGAAGATGTTCATTGTGGTCTGTCTCGGATTTGGTTTGTGGCTGACTGTACCCGGCACCGGTCATGCATCTGCCAGCTCTCCCGTACTTGTGAAGGAGTGGACGGAGTTCTATGGAAATCCCTCCGATTATAATGAGCCCGGCGACGCAGCGCCGACAGCAGATGGGGGTATGGTGATTCTAGGCGATAAGACCGAGCGTGCGGGCTATATCACGAAACTGCACGTGATCAAGACCGATAAGAATGGGGCTGTGGAATGGGACAAGGAATTTTTTGATGATCAATACGATACAGATGCCCTTCACGGCTATACTATCACACAGGTAAGTGATGGTGGTTATATCATTGGAGCTGCCGTTAAGGATAACAGCGATGGGAAGCCCATCTACCGTGCCTACCTTCTCAAGCTATCCCCTGTAGGTCAGCAAGAATGGGGCCAATTATACGGCATTCAAGTCAATAACCCGGTCAACAGCGTGAAGGAAACCAAGGATGGCGGTTTCATCGTGACGTCGTCGACTTATAATGTATCGGATACGGCACCGGCCTATATTTTAAAGACAGATCGAGATGGGAAGAAAGAATGGGAGCATAACTTTCGTAATGACGCCACCCAAGATTTCGGTGATGGCCAATTATTTCGTGATGTCGTCCAAGCATCGGGCGGTGGATATTGGGCCATAGGGGATACCCAGGGTATTGATGTACCCCGCAGCTATCCTGTGCTTGTTAAGTATGACTCCTCCGGTAAGGTTGAGTTCAAACGAACTAAAGAAACCCTAGACTGGGGAAGATTAAGTTATAAACAGATTGAGCCTGCGCCAGATAGCGATGGATATATCATGCTCAATGCCGAAGGCCTATGGAAGGTCAATAAGGAAGGGCAGACCTTATGGAGCAAGAGGCTGACTGATTCCTCGCCGGAACTGTCTGACACGAATTTTGACTATATTAAGCCTCTGGATACTGGCTATTTAGTCTTCGGCAGCACTAGAGAACGTGGTGATCTCGTAACAGTGAAGATCAATCTAAGTGGATATATCATTTCCACGGTGCATCAAGAGATTCCAGAACCTGTCTCCACCGGCGTGGTCAGAGCCTATCTGCCTGATGGAGGCCTGGCTTTATTAGGCAAGACAGAGACCGCCGAACAGCTGGAGCTTACTAAATTCAAGTCAGTTCCTCCTACAGAACAACCGGGTGAGACCGATGGGGTATATACTCTTGACTCGGATGAGTATTCCTTAACCGTCAACCACACGATAGATCTGATCGCCCTGTTCAAAAAAGCAGACGGAGGCGTGATCCCAGTTACGGCCGAATCTAAAATCTCCGTAGAGAACCCCGAAATCGCCTCCATTGACAAAGCGGGGGATATCACGGGACTTTCTCCAGGCCTTACTCAAATTACCGCTGAATACCAAGGATATAAGGCCACAGCCACACTCCTTGTAGTTCGTCCATATCTACCCAATTATATGGAATGAACTGATCACGCAGTCTTTAGTTCAATCCATATAGCACATTAAAAAATGGATTATCCATTGAATTACTCTATGTTCCAGGATTGTCGCCATCTCGTTTGCGGCAATTTTGTGAAATGGTCGCAGGCTGAGGGAGCTGTTATTGCCATGTACCGTCTGTTCATAACAAACCTGCTGTTAATTCCACTACTATGGAAATATAACAATAGGGACTAAGCGGGGTCGCCGGAGCGTGCCCCTTAGGTCGACCTCTCCACAGATACCCGCATTTTATCGAAAAATTGGGCTAAGGCGAGTGAGGCAGCCCCGATCACGGTCGCTCCCATATTAAGGTGGGAGAATTCGATCTGAACCTTGTCCTTATGGTAAGGCAGTGCACGCTTAGCCACAGTCTCCCGGATTTCATCCGCTATCCATGCTTCGGCCAAGGCAATTCGGTTCCCGATGATGATCAGTTCAGGGTTGAAAATATTGATAATGTTAGCAATCCCTATTCCTAGAAAGCGGCCATTGTTCTTAAATAGAAGCCGTGCTTCTTCATTCCCGCTTCCCGCAAGCTGTACCAGGTGCTCTAGCCGCAGATCATCGCCATCAGGAAAATAGCTTTGGGCTGCTTCTTTAAGGGCATCCGATTGTCGTGCTTCTTCAAGAAGAGCACGCTCGGATGCATACAGCTCCCAGCAGCCATAATTGCCGCAGCTGCACTGCTTGCCATCAGCCTCAATGGTCGTATGTCCAGCTTCTCCAGAGTAACCGGAGGCCCCTTTATAGATATCCTTGTTAATGACCATCCCCGTACCAATACCATGACTGACACTGATGTAGATCAGATGATCACGATCTGTGCCGGCCCCAAATTCCTTCTCACCCTGCGCCCCGGCATTAGCCTCGTTATCAATCACTGCCGGGATTTGGAATTCCTCTCTAAGCCGAGCTCCTAGATTTACGTTATTCCAGTGCAGATTAGGGGCAAATAGAACATTGCCGCTGTCATCGACGATCCCCGGAACACCTACACCAATTCCCACAACTCCGTAATGACTTTCAGGCGCTGAAGCGATTAATTCATGAATCATTCTGGAAAGAGTAGCGTAGACGAGATGGGGTTCAATTGATTCGAGCGTGGACTCTACCTGCTGAACAATGTTCCCTTGAAGATCAGTAAGTACGGCAGAGGCCATATCGATTCGCAGATCGACCCCAATTGCATACCCGGCACGCTGATTAAAGCTCAGCATGACCGGTTTTCTTCCTCCGCTGGATTCTCCTTGTCCCATTTCTTCGACTAATCCGTTCTCGATAAGCTGGTTGACCAGATTAGAGACCGTCCCTTTATTCAGACCGGATTTGACCGATACGGCTGCTCGCGAGATGGGGGAGTGAGTTCTTATAAGATCAAGTACGATAGAGCTGTTAATTTGTTTGACCAGGAACTGGTCGCCCGTAAGCTGCCGCATAATTGCACCTCAGTATTCCAAAAGTAAAAGCCTGCGATATTATAGTTCATTTCATTAAGTGTAGAACGTTCATAAAAAATAATCAATAACTTAGTTTATTCAATAGACAAACTAAGTTTGAGGGTGTAAGATATGGGCAGAACCAATTATCATACTGTCTGGGAGGGCATTTTCATGAGTTATTTTTCAAATGTTAATGAAATCGCTTACGAAGGTAAATCATCTACTAATCCACTAGCTTTCAAGTACTATAATGCGCAGGAGAAGGTTGGCGGCAAGACGATGGAAGAACACCTTCGCTTTGCAGTTGCCTATTGGCACACTTTCACAGCAGATGGTACGGACCCGTTCGGAGTAGGCACAGCGGTACGTGGCTGGAATAAATATTCCGGTCTTGACCTGGCCAAGGCCCGCGTTGAAGCTTCTTTTGAATTCTACAGCAAGCTGAATGCTCCCTTCTTCTGCTTCCACGACCGGGATATTGCTCCAGAAGGGGAGACGCTCCAAGAGACGAACAAGAATCTGGATGTTATTGTAGATATGATAAAAGGATATATGAAGACCAGCAGCACCAAGCTGCTGTGGAATACAGCGAATATGTTCACGAACCCTCGCTTCACCCACGGCGCGGGTACAACAAGCAATGCAGAGGTCTATGCCTATGCGGCAGCACAAGTGAAGAAAGGCCTTGAAGTCGGCAAGGAGCTTGGCGCAGAGAACTATGTATTCTGGGGCGGCCGTGAAGGCTATGAGACTCTTTTAAATACAGATATGGAATTTGAGCTTGATAATCTCGCCCGTCTCTATCATATGGCGATTGATTACGCTAAGGAGATCGGGTTTGATGCCCAGTTCCTGATTGAACCCAAACCGAAAGAGCCGACCAAGCACCAGTACGACTTCGACGCGGCTACTACTCTTGCTTTCCTGCACAGATATGGTCTTAAAGATCATTTCAAGCTGAACCTTGAGGCTAATCACGCCACTCTTGCCGGACACACCTTTGAGCACGAGCTTCGTGTTGCCCGGATTAACGGTGTGCTGGGTTCCCTGGATGCGAACCAAGGGGATATGCTGCTGGGATGGGATACCGATGAATTCCCGCAGGATCTCTATACGACTACACTGACAATGTATGAAGTGCTGAAGAACGGCGGTATTGGCCGCGGTGGTGTGAACTTTGATGCGAAGGTTCGCCGGGGTTCCTTCGAGCCTGAAGATTTGTTCTATGCCCACATTGCCGGGATGGATGCCTATGCCAAAGGACTTAAAGTAGCAGCAAAAATGATCGAGGATCGCGTATTCGAGAATGTGATTGAGGAACGTTACGCTACTTTCAAGGAAGGCATCGGTCAAGAAATCGTGTCCGGCAAAGCAACCCTGCAATCTCTTGAGGCTTATGCGCTTCAGAATAACCCTGTTAACAACAAATCAGGCCGCCTGGAACTGATTCGCTCCGTGTTCAACCAATATATTTTGGGCGACCTATAATCAATAAGAACTACGGGATACACACCCGGCCCTCGATAAGGAGAGTATTCGATGAAATATGTAATCGGAATTGATCTGGGCACAAGCTCCGTCAAGGCACTGCTGGTAGACCAGGAGGGCAGCATCCGGGGCGAAGCCTCGGAGTCTTACCCTTTGATTCAGCTGAAGTCAGGCTATAGTGAGCAGGATCCCGAGCTGTGGGTGACCCAGACAGCCAAGGCCCTTAACAGACTCGTCTCCGAGACGAAGGTGCCGCGCGAAGATATCGGGGGGATCAGCTTCTCGGGACAGATGCATGGTCTGGTCCTGCTGGATCAGGAGCATCGTGTACTCCGTCATGCTATCCTATGGAATGATACACGGACAACGAAGCAGTGCCGTGAAATTGAGCAGAAGCTGGGTGAGAACCTACTTAAATATGCGAAGAATCCCGCCCTTGAAGGGTTCACACTGCCCAAGCTGCTGTGGGTAAGAGAGAATGAGCCGGAAATTTACAGCCAGGCTGCGGTCTTCCTGCTCCCCAAAGACTATCTTCGGTACCGGCTAACCGGAAGAATCTCCATGGAATATTCGGATGCAGCAGGCACGCTCATGCTGGATGTGTCAGCCAAACGCTTTAGCCCGGAAATCCTGGAAGCCTTCGATATTCCGCAGCAGCTATGTCCTGAGCTTACAGGCTCAGACGAGATGGTTGGAACACTCCTTCCAGAGATGACCGATATCACGGGGCTTGGTGAGCATGTCCAGGTATTCGCTGGAGGGGCGGATAATGCGTGCGGAGCTATTGGAGCAGGAATACTGCGTCCAGGTGAAACTCTCTGCAGTATAGGGACCTCAGGTGTAATTCTCTCCTACGAGGAGAATCCTGAGGCAGACTACCAGGGCAAGCTGCATTTCTTCAATCATGGGAAGCCAGGTGCCTTCTACGCCATGGGAGTGACACTTGCCGCGGGCAACAGCTTAACCTGGTTCAAGGATACGTTCGCAGAAGGTCTGTCCTTCGATGAGCTGCTTCGTAATCTGGATCAGATTCCGGCTGGCGCAGGCGGGCTAATGTTCACGCCATATTTGTCAGGTGAGCGTACTCCGCATGCGGACGCCGTGATTCGAGGCAGCTTTATTGGGATGGATGCCGGTCACAGCCGGGATCACTTTGTGAGGGCGGTAGTGGAAGGCATCACTTTCTCTCTGGCAGAATCCATCCGCATTCTCAGGGATTCGGGCCAGCGGATTGAGTCAATTATCTCGATTGGCGGCGGAGCAAGGAATGAAACCTGGCTGCAAATTCAGGCGGATATTTTCAATACGGAGATTGTGCGCCTTGAGAGTGAGCAGGGACCTGCACTCGGCGCAGCCATGCTGGCGGCGTTTGGTCTGAAGTGGTATGAATCGCTCGAAGATTGCGCAGCCGCTTTTATCCGACATTCCAGAACCTATAAGCCGGATTCGGAGCGAGTACAGGTATACGCCGATTTGTTCGAGATTTATCAGCGCGTCTATGCAGATACGAGACAGCTGAACAACAGTTTGGAATCATACCGGACGTAGAGCCCAAATACGTAGAGCAAGAGCAGCCTATGAGAATAGGACTGCTCTTTTTGTTTGCTTCATATATTAGAAGAGACCTTATTTATTCAGATACACAGCCTCACCAGTTCGTGCAGATTCATAGATAGCCTCAAGAATTTGGGAGACGACATAAGCCTGCTCCGGCGTAACGACGGGATCGGTATCCTGCTCGATAGCCTGCAGCCACATTCTCATCTCCACATCAGGGGCATCTTCTGAAGCTCCGGAATAGAAAGCGACTCCGCCAGAGTTCAGATCCACTTCACTTACATAGAGTCGTCCATGATTCTCTCCGTTGATTCGCAGCCCGTTCTTCATATCAGCGCCACCTTCCGTACCGCTGAGAGTACATTTGGCTTCGTCAACCTCTAGACTATTTAGTGCCCAGCTGGACTCCAGCATAATCGTGGCCCCGTTCTCCATCACAATCATGCCGAAGGCGGAATCCTCCACGGTGAAGGCAGCTGGATCCCATGGACCCCACGCATTAGCTGCATTCTCACGCTGGGATAACTTATGGTAAGCGGTACCAATAACCATTTTCGGAGAATAGTTATCCAGCATCCAGAGCGTAAGGTCCAGTGCATGGGTTCCAATATCAATAAGTGGCCCACCCCCCTGTTTCTCTTCGTCAAGGAACACACCCCATGTAGGAACGGCTCTTCTGCGGATCGCATGGGCTTTGGCGAAGTAAATATCACCAAGCTCGCCGGATTCACAGATACGCTTTAGATGCAGACTGTCTGGTCGGAAGCGGTTGTTATAACCAATGGTAAGCTTCTTGCCAGTAAGCTTGGCAGCTTCCAGCATGCGCCTCGCATCGGCAGCGGTTTTGGCCATCGGTTTCTCACACATGACATGCTTGCCGGCTTCCAGGGCAGCAATTGTAATGTCAGCATGCGAATCATTAGGCGTACATACATGAACGATCTCAAGGGTCTGGTCATTCAATAGCTCGCGGTAATCGGTGTATGTCTGGGCATCTTCCCCCCCGTACTTTTGCAGAGCCAGCTCTGCACGTTCAGGAACAAGATCACAGAACGCAGCTATATTCACATTAGGGAGTTTTGACAGGCTGGGTAGATGTTTCCCGTTAGCAATCCCGCCGCAGCCGATAATTCCAATTCGATAAATATGCGTCATTTTGTCAACCTCCACCATAAGGTTTCGCCAGGTTAGGCGTTCACTGACAATGTACCATGTGATAATCAGATTGCCTATTTCAAAAATGCGGCACGACGGACTCCAATTATGCGACATTCCTCAACCACTCGATTTTACCGGTAATTATGAGTGTCGTGATTTTATAGTTAAATTGACGTGATTATGCATGTATTTCTGTTATTTTCTGTGTTAGTTTGAAAACGTGTCGTGAAATTATATAGGAGAGTGAGCCTATGATTCGGATTGGTAAGATTAGCTATTGGCATGTACATGCAGAAGAATATACCCAGCAAGCTCTGGATAACCCTGGCTGTGAGCTGGCTGCTATCTGGGATGAGGATTCGGATCGTGGGGAGAGAATGGCTTCCAAATATGGAGTGCCCTATATTAAGGAACTTGATGAACTTCTGAAGCGTGAAGATATTGATGCGGTTATTGTTGATGCGCCGACGACCATGCACAGGGAAGTTATGGTGAAGGCTGCCCGTGCGGGTAAGCATATTTTCACGGAAAAGGTAGTCGCTCCGACGGTTCAAGAGGTCAGGGAGATTATGAGCGAGGTCCGTAAGGCAGGAATCAAAATGGCAGTGTCCCTGCCTCGTCTGTACGAGGCATATACGATGGCTATACAGGAACAGCTGGAGCGAGGCGTTCTTGGAAGACTGACTCAGGCACGGGTAAGATTGTCGCATAATGGCGCTACAGCAGGTTGGCTGCCTGAACATTTTTATTCTATGGAACAATGTGGAGGCGGGGCGCTTATTGATCTTGGCTGCCATCCGATGTATCTGGTCCGTCTGTTCCTGGGAATGCCAGATCAAGTCAGTGCACAGTTTGGTTATGTGACAGGCAAAGAGGTTGAAGACAATGCTGTGGCTGTGCTTGGTTATGAGAACGGTGCAATCGGCATTGTGGAAGCGGGCTTCGTGAATGCAAGATCACCTTTCTCCATCGAAATACATGGCACCGGGGGATCGCTGCTCTATGGGTTCCCGGAGGAGAAGCTGGTTATAAGCACAAGCCATGGTTGGGAGGAAGTAACCTTACCAGAGCGGCTTCCATATGCGTTTGATCAATGGATCGATCATATTTCTTCGGGCACGGATGCTGTGGATAATCTTATACTGGCTCAGGATTTGACAGCTTTGATGGAAGCTGCTAACCGCTCTGCCGCTCAGAAGAGAGCGGTACGAATAGATGAATTGAATCAGTAACACGAAAGTGAACGAAGGAGGAGAGGGTCATGAACAGATCGAGAGAACAGGGAGGAACAGGGCATAGAGAACAGCTGAGGCAGCTGGACTCTTTCACACGGCTCCGCTCTAACCAGCGCTGGGATGTTCTGGACCGGCTCGATCTTCAGATTAGGTGGGGCGGCTATGGAATCCGTGTGCTCCGCTGTCACTTGACCGCCTTTCAGCCGGGTCAGATCGTGCCCTTTCATCAGCATTCCGAATATGAACTCCATTTCATCCCACAGGGACGGGGACGGGTTGCCTTCGAGCATCGGGAATATGATCTGAAGGCGGGGATGTTCTATATTACAGGCCCGAACGTACCGCATGAGCAGTGGTCAGATGAAGACGATCCCATGTATGAGTTCTGCCTTCACTGCGATATTAGAGCACTTCCGGATGACCCAGACATATTGCATGGCTGGGGCGAAGATATTGAGCGTTCTGAAGCGGAGAAATGCGTTCGGCTGCTCGAGGCTTCTTCTGCTATCCCCGTAGCAGATCGCTTTAATGCCATGGCCTGCTTTCTGGATGCCTATAAGATCTATGATGAACAGCGAGTCGGCTTCTACACTTCACTCAAGCAGTCTATTATCCAGATGCTGCTCCGGGCGGTCCGGGCATTTGCGCCTGAGGAACAGACCGTCTCTATTCCTGAACGGGATATGTCAGCTCACCGCTACCGTCAGGCGAGAAAGTATATGGAGGACAATGCATCACGTCCGATTACGCTGGAGGAGGTTGCCCTGTCTGCCGGGGTCAGTACACGGCAGCTTCAGCGGATCTTCGTCAAGGAGGGGAATTCGAGCTTTCGCCAGGAGCTGGAAGAGGTCCGAATGACGCGTATCTGTTCGGACCTGGCCACGAACGATAAGCCAATTGAGGCCATTGCCCTGGCCCATGGTTATGCCAATGTGAATTATTTATATCCGGTATTTAAGAAGAAATACGGGCTGACCCCGGCCGCATATCGACAACGGCAGCAGGTTCACTCAAAGATAAATCCTTATCAGAAGGAGTTATGACATGGATAGAGTTAGAATTGGCATTATCGGCAGTGGAGGGATCGCAGGGGTGCATGCCGCTGCTTATCGGAAGCTGCCCTATGTGGACATCGTGGCTGCCAGTGATATTATCCCCGGTAGAGCCAAGCAGTTTGTGGAGCATCATGAGCTGGTAGGAACCGCACCGATAGATGGACATACAGACCTTTTGAAGATGGATTTGGACGCCGTGAGTATTTGCACCCCAAATGCTTCCCATCATCAGACTGCAGTTGACTCGCTCCGCGCCGGTAAGCATGTACTGTTAGAGAAGCCAATGTCGGTAACCTTGCATGAAGCCCTGGATATGGTTGCTGCATCCAGGGAGAATGACAGGATGCTGTCCATTGGATTTCAACCTAGATATGATCCTAATATGAAGCTGCTGCGGGACATTGTTCAGAGCGGGCGACTAGGCAAGGTATATTATGTGGAGACAGGCGGAGGGCGCCGAAGGGGAATGCCGGGCGGCACCTTCATTAGCCGGGAGCTGGCCGGTGCTGGTGCGATAGCCGATATCGGCTGCTATTCGCTTGATATGGCACTGAATACGATGGGCTATCCTAAGCCGGTATCGGTGTATGCCTATACGTCCAATCACTTTGGAAGCAATCCGCTCTATCACAGCGAAGCCCATAAATTCGAAGTGGAGGACTTTGGTGCAGCGATGGTACGGTTTGAGAATGATATGATATTGCAGTTCAAGATCTCTTGGGCGATGCATATGGACAGTCTTGGAGCGACCATGTTCCTCGGAACAGATGCTGGCCTGAAGCTTCAGCCGCACGGTACTGGTCCATGGTCCGGGGTGTGGGATGGGCAAATTGGCTCGATGACCTTGTTTCATGATGAATTTGGGGGCCATACCTCTACAGAGGTTCCACTTATAGCCCATGAACTGGATCTCTTCTTCGAGAAGATTCGCGATTTCGCGGAAGCCGTGCAGGGTGGGAAGCCAGCGCCCATCCCTGGCGAGGAGATCGTGATACAGCAGGCTATAATTGATGGCGTATTACGCTCTTCTGAAGCGGGGCGTGAGGTGTCTATCGAACTGCCTGGTATGCTCTGAATGGAAGAGAAAGGGTTAAGCTGATAGATCAACATTCGGATTCATATGCTCAGTTGAACATGAAAGAGGAGCCTGCGAACTTATTTCGGGGCTCCTCTTTCATATCCTTGCAGCTACGCTGTTCTCCTTACTCAAGGACAGCCGCTGGACAGTGACCTCGTATATGGACCAGCACTTTACACTAAGTTAAGGGTACGACCAGTCTCTATAAGCGTCTTTATATTGCTGAGAATCATGGGCCATGTCTTCCGACTTCCTTCATAAGAAGGATCATCTTGGTGCCACTTATCATGGATTAAGGTCAGCTTCGTTGTGCCTCCGGCAGGTTCAAGCAGCCAGGAAATTCGCGATTCATAGTTCTCAGCATCAGGATTCTTAAGATAAGAAGGTCCTACCTTGTGTGTGAACCTAAATGCCTTCTGTGGGCTGAACTCCAATATTCTGCCGAACACATGAAGAGTCTTCTCACCCTCATTCCCTGGTCCAATATACTCCAGAAGGTCCCCCTCCTTGAAAGTCGAGTGAATGACACTGCCATAGTAAATCTGCTGCACCTGATGGGGAGCAACCAAAGCCTCCCAGACCTCTTCTAGAGAGCCTCCAATATAAATTTCAAATTTCAAGTCCTGCATGTTAATTACCTCCTTGGATCGATTGGGATACATGTACCAAGTATCTTCGCCAAGTATAAAACAAGATAACTGTCAGCCGCTGTCAGTCATGTACAGGCTTCTCATAATGGTGCAGCATGCCGGTGATGACCTCGACCATTCTACGCTGAAGACTTGCAGGCTCAAGAATGCGAATTGCCCTACCGTAAGATAATAAGAAATAGGGAGCAAAGGTCTGAATGGATTCCTCTGTCAGTCTGAACAGGATTTCGCCGTTCTCCCGCTTGACTAAAGTGTGGGAGAACAGCCAGTGCCTGCATAGCTCATTCAGCGCCTCCTCCTGTCCGGATATCCGTACATATACCAGGTTAGGCTCCTCCTGGGATCCGGGAAGCAGGGAGTTCATGAAGAACTGGCTGGCAGAGAAGGATTCGGGATGCGCAAAAGTCAGCTCCGTAACCGACATCGTCTGTATCCGGTCTACGCGAAAGCTCCGGATTTCCCCACGGTGATGACAGTAGCCGACTACGTACCAGTTCCCTTTCCACTGAACGAGCCCGTAGGGATCAAGAAGACGCTCCTTAACCGCAGTTTCGTGACCTTTCACATAAATCATGAGAAGGGTGAGGCCTTCAGCCGCACATTTGCTCAGCAATTGAAGATGATCCTCGAACTTCTCGGATGAAGGAGTGATGACCTCGATCCGGTTCTCATGGAGCATCACTTGCTGAAGCTGCTCGGGCCCGATATATGTTTTCAACTTGGAGATAGCCCGTTTCAGATGATCTGGAAATGGATACCCGGCATCTTGTGCGAACTGTGCAGCCTGAACGAGGCTCTTTTGCTCGTCAGGGTCGAAGAGCAGCGGGGCAGACTGGAAATGTTCCATCAGGCGGTAACCGCCGTTATGTCCAGATTCCGCTATAATAGGAACTCCGCTAGCGCACAGCGAATCGATATATCTGTAGACCGAACGCACACTGATCTCCAGTTCCTCTGCAAGCTCACGGGCCGTGATCATTTTGCGGGTCTGGAGAATCCATAGGATAGACATCATATAATCTGCTTTCGCCATTTAGGGCACCTTCTTTACTTATCGTGGGTCTTCAGCTAACCCTCCTGTTTCCATATTCCACATGCAGACGGAGATGTCCTTGCGGGCTCAGGAATAAGGAGCATGGGAGGGCAAGTCCAGTCTTACCTTCTGTGATACAATGCACACGCTTACTTTTAGGGTATATAATATAATAAAGCTGTAACTCCAAAGATAGGGGGAGTATATATGAAGGTCAGAGATTTCATGATTACAAATCCCGTTACGGTGAGCAGTACAACAACCCTGCGGGAACTGCTTCAAAGGCTGGTTGATAAGCGAATAGGCGGTGCTCCAGTCGTGAACGACAGTAATAAGCTGCTTGGCATGATCAGTGATGGAGATGTAATTCGCTACCTTAAGCCAAGTACGGGCCGTGTTTATGATTTCTTCAGTTATGTAATCCAGACAGAGACGGAATCGCTGGACAGCTCTGTGATGAATAAGCTTGAGACTTCGGTCGGTCATGTCATGGTTAGCAAAAATTTATTTACCGTATCACCGGATGATCCTTTGGAAAGAGCCATCGAAATTTTGGGCAAGCACCACTTCAAGAAAATTCCTGTCGTAAATGATCAAGGAACCATCGTGGGTGTTATCAGCCGGGGAGATGTGATTCGCCAGCTGGTGAATTCATTTGTTCTTAACCCGTGAATCAGTCTGATATACAAAAGACCTCGGCACCTGTTTCGGCGCCAAGGTCTTTTTTTATAAATGCTGCTGCCAAGGCATAGGCTGCCTCTTGTTCAGAACCTAGCTTCGCTCCAGTATCGTGTTCAGGGTCGTGCGGTCCAGTCCTCGTACCAGCTTGATTAACAGCTCCTTGGCTGCCGCATAATCGTCGGTATGAAGGATGGACGACGAGGTGTGAATATAGCGCGAGCAGACTCCGATAATCGTGGAAGGTACACCGATTCCGCTCAAGTGGACCTGCCCGGCATCCGTGCCGCCCGTGGATACGAAATATTGGTACTTAATTTTGTGGGTGTCCGCGGTGTCTTGTACATATTCAACTAATCCTCGATGCGTCAGCATGGTAGGGTCAAAAATACGAAGCAGCGCACCTTCGCCCAGCTGGCCGAATTGCCGCTTGTCTCCGGTCATGTCATTCGCTGCGCTTGCATCCAGCCCGAAGAAGATATCCGGCTGAATCAGATTCGCCGAGGTACGTGCCCCTCGAAGCCCTAGCTCTTCCTGCACCGTTGCCCCAGCATACAGAATATTAGGAAGCTTCTCCTGGTGAAGAGCTTCCATCAATTCAATGGCGAGGCCCACACCATAACGGTTATCCCAAGCTTTCGCCATGATTTTCTTCGGATTGGCCAGAGGGGTGAATTCACAGATCGGCACAATCTGCAGTCCGGGGCGCACCCCGAAGTTTTCGGCTTCTTCTTTGGAGTCCGCACCAATATCCAAATACATAGTCTTGAGGTCTACAGGCTTGCTTCGTTGAGCATCATCCAGCAGGTGGGTTGGAATAGAGCCGACTACCCCGACTAATCGTCCTTTAGGTGTAATAATTTGAAGCCGCTGAGCAAGTACAGCCTGGCTCCACCAGCCGCCCAGGGGTTGGAAGGTGACCATCCCGTTTGGACTTATGCCTGTAACCATAAAACCAACTTCATCCATATGGCCTGCAACCATGACTTTAGGGCCCTGTTCATCTCCGCGCAGGACACCGAACAGACTACCCAGGCGATCCTGTACAAATTCTTCGGTATAGGAAGAGAGACGCTCTTTTACGAAGCTGCGAAGCTCCCGTTCAAAGCCAGGCGCTGAAGGGAATTCGGTCAACGTCCGAAATAGCTCAAGTGTGTTTTCATTCATATTATGTACTCCCCTTTCATTCAATATTTCTAGTATGAACTACGATTTCGGCCTTGTCGAGTTCATGGACTAAGGTCAATAGACATGCACATAACCCTCCCGGCGGCATACGATGTGGAAGGTCTTGCTTGGGGGGAGTCTAATGACACTTGTACAGTTGAAGAAACTGCTCATGATCTGCCTGCTGTTCATTTTGCTTGTCATCGTGCTCTATTTTTTTGAAAGACAATCTCACCTATTGCTGATGTACTGAACAGCCTCCTGCCGGAGGCTGTTTTTCTTCGTTCAAGCCTTGGCATATGGATGATTTACCAATCATAACAATCCACACACTGACAAATAATGATGGGGACGAGTTGCTGCGAACAACGACGGAATATAAGGAGGAAGCAAGTTGGCTGAGCAGACTCATAAAGTAGCAGGCGCCTCATCAGCTTCGGGTTCGGGCAAGATGACCCAGGAAGAATATAAGGAAATAGCCAAGAAGCATGAGCCTCCGAGGAAAGTTGTGGCGAACTGTGTGAAAGCCTTCCTGATCGGTGGATTAATATGTCTCATTGGACAAGGGGTGCAGCAGTTTTTTATTTCCATGTTTCATATGGATACCAGACAAGCCAGCAATCCGACCGTAGCCGTCATGATTCTAATCTCAGTGATCTTAACGAGCCTGGGTGTATATGACAAAATCGCACAGTGGGCCGGAGCAGGATCGGCTGTACCTGTAACCGGATTTGCCAATTCTATGTGCTCCGCTGCGCTGGAGCACCGGTCTGAGGGTCTCGTGCTAGGTGTGGGGGCGAACATGTTCAAATTGGCAGGCTCAGTGATCGTATTCGGTGTAGTCGCCGCGTTTATAATCGGCTTGGTCCATGTCATATTCGGGATTGATGGCGTGCATTGACAACTTATGAAGGAGGAAAGATCAGATGATATTTCTCTGGGCATTTATCATCGGAGGTTTATTTTGTGTAGTGGGTCAGCTTATGTTTGACCTGTTTAAGCTTACACCGGCCCATACGATGAGCATACTCGTGGTCATTGGGGCCCTAATGGATGCATTTGGCTGGTACGAGCCTTTGATCAAATTTGCAGGTGCCGGAGCCTCAGTTCCAATTACCAGCTTCGGGAATGCACTTGTTCACGGGGCAATGACAGAACTCAAAAAGGATGGTTGGATCGGGATTGTTACGGGGATATTTGAAGTGACGAGCGCAGGGATTTCTTCCGCGATTATATTCTCGTTTCTTGCTGCATTATTTGTTCGTCCCAAAGGATAAGAATCAGGCTCAAATTTCAACACCGGTCATAACAGGCCGGTGTTTTTGGCATGTCCGGCAAAGTTTTGGAACTTGATCCAATTAGTTTTGGAAAGCGATGGAGCTATACGCAGGCCTATTTCATCATGTACAATAGGAAGATATATACAGGCTTAATGTATATTGTATTTGCGAACATTTTTTGATGAGGAGGAAAGTCAGGCATGACGTTGATAAGAGAATCCGTGCAAGTAGTTACAGCCATCAAATCAAATCTGGAATCATGTATATTAGGTAAATCCTTTGAGATAAAGCTTTTGTTGACTTCGCTTCTTGCAGGGGGGCATGTCTTGATTGAAGATGTGCCGGGGACGGGGAAAACCCAGCTGATCAAAGCTCTGGCCAGATCCATGAATGGCGAATACCGGAGAATCCAGTGTAATCCCGACATACTGCCAAGTGATATTACGGGGGTATCCGTATTTCATCCCCATGAAGAACGCTTCGTATTTCGGCCAGGTCCTGTAATGACTAATATTCTTCTTGCCGATGAGATTAACCGGGCAACCACGAAGACGCAGTCGGCCCTGCTTGAAGTTATGGAAGAACGTAATGTGACGGTGGATGGAGTGACCTATGGGCTGCCCAATCCCTTTATGTTATGCGCGACCCAGAATCCGATTGATTTTGAAGGGACTTATATGCTTCCCGAGGCTCAGCTGGACCGTTTCATGATGAAGCTTCGTATGGGTTACCCCGATGAGAATACCGAGAGATCCATGCTGCACTCCCACCAGAAGGGACAGCCTGTAGATCAGCTTGAGCCTGTGACTCAGATGGACGAAATTGCCCGCATCCAAGAGGAAGTTCGGCATGTGCATATTGATGATGCTGTGCTGAATTATCTGCTGGAGATCGTGCGTCGTACCCGGGAACATGAAGGCGTATTGCTTGGCGCCAGCCCAAGGGCTTCCCTTGCATTTCTTAATGCAGTGAAAGCGTATGCATTCCTGAGTGAGCGGAGCTACGTACTACCCGATGATATTAAGACCCTGGTTCCCTATGTGCTTGGTCACCGGATTCTACTCCGCCCGGAAGCAAGGCTCGACAGTCTGAACGCAGACACTGTATTGCAGAACATTCTTAGACAAGTCTACGTCCCGGTTTCTGTGGAGCGATAAGCCTGTGAATCGAAGCTTGTCGGCTTTAAAGGGAGGATCAGGGATGAAGCGATTATGGAGACCGGCATTATTGTGGTTGGTATGTCTAATGTACACCGTTTATCAAGGAGGTAAGACCTCCATCATGCTGCTGATGATGGTATCGATCCTGATGATATACTGGATTCTTTGCAGCTGGATCGGTCTGAGGAAGATGAGAGGAACGAGGTCCCTGTCCATGGAGGGCGGATTGGGAGGCCAGATGCAGGCGGGAGATCAGGTGCATGTTAAGCTGAACATAGAGCACCGGGGCTGGGCGCCGCATCCATTTATTATTGTGCGCGAGATTCTCAAGCGGCACAGCGGCGGTTCCTGGGCTTTTGAAGAAAGTGTAATTCCTACGTTTCGTTCGGGAGCACAGATCTCGTTCCAGACACCGCCTCTGGAGCGGGGCAGGTATTCATTTGCCGAGACGGAATGCAGTGCAGAGGACATCTTCGGTCTCATCAAACATACACGTACGTTTGATTTTAAAGGTGAATTTTACGTGCTGCCAAGGACTGTATTTATTCCTTACTGGCATTTAACCGACCGTAACTCCAGGTTTGCAGGTCCGGAGAATGCACAGTCGCTGTCTCGGCGTGAGACGACCCAGATTAATGGAGTAAGGGAATACGTCTATGGGGACCGGCTGTCCAGAATTCACTGGAATGCTACAGCGAAGACGGGAAGCTGGAAGTCGAAGGAGTTCGAGCATGAATCTCTTCCGAAGACTGTACTGGTGCTGGACGCCAGTCAGGGCAGTTACCTGGACCCGGCAGACTTCGAGCTTGCCGTATCAACAGTAGCCTCCTTGCTGGATTACAGTGCAAGAGAGCGCATGAGCATTGGCATGTGCACATTGGGAAGTAATTTTAAGGGATTTCTTCCGATGAACAATGCCGCTGACAGGCAGCGGATGGTGCAGCATTTGGTGGACATTAAGGCGGATGGTCAAGGCAATCTGAAGGACAGATTGGCAGGTAAGAAGGAACTGTTTGCACCCGGTACTTTTTTTGTGCTTATTAGTTCACGGACCGATAAAGAAATACTGGAGACGTTGCAATGGGCGAAGTCCAACCAAATGTCCCCCTATCATATATTTATCGGTGAAGCATCGCAGGACGGGCGTATCTCAACTTCTTTACGCCAGCAAGGGTTGCGAGGGATTGTTGTCCCTTCTCTACAGGAGCTTCCTGTATCCATGAGAGGAGGACGTTATGATTAACAGGTTCAAGAGAGTACAGTATTCATGGTATTTTATTCTTTGTATTATTTGGGTCATGATTATGGCTGTCCAGTGGATTAATTTCGTCAAGCCAATCTGGTACGATGAGACTTCGGTGCTAGTCCTGGACGTGTTGATTGCTTCGGCCGCAGCTGAGGCCGTGCTGCCCTTTAACAGGTGGCTTAAGTGGGTAGTGAAAGTTGTTGTGATCGCGATAATCCACTATTCCGTGTTATCTTCCTATCATGTTTTCGTTACAGATGGACCTTTGTTTCCAATTGGAATCATCCAGTTCTTGAAAAGCTTGGATCCATATATCTGGTTTTCTCTGCCTGCATGGGGATTGTTCGAGCTTGCGATTCGCCTTGCGGATTATCGCGGCTTTATCCTTCTCTTTGCCGGGATGAATATAGTGACTTTTGCTATTCTGGACTCGTTCACCTCCTATTATTTGTGGACTCAGGTTGCATGGACAGTCTTCGCCGGACTTGGATGGCTGGTCAGCTTTCACTTCCGCAGGTATCAGATTAAATATCCTCAGGGCTGGAGCCACTTACGGCTGTACCCGTTCAGAGTTCTCGTAAATATTGTGGTGGTGTTCTGCTTTGTGCTGCTGCTCGGAATCAGTATGCCTGAGGTGTCTCCACTGCTGACAGATCCATACTCAGCCTGGCAGAACATTCAGGGGAACAAGTATGAGAAGCCGGAAGAAGCAGATAAGAAGCCGGAACAATCCGCTTCAGGGTATAGCCGGGACGACTCCAAGCTTGGAGGCGGGTTCGATTTTGATTATAGTACCGTCATGACCGTAACTTCACCTAAAGCTACCTATTGGCGGGGGGAGACCAAAGACCTTTACACAGGCAGCGGCTGGGACCGTCATAAGGATCAAGAAAGTATCTCTGCAAATATTCTGGATCAGTCTGTGCAGGACAACAAGCTGGGAAATAAGGTGAAGACCGAGAAGGTTGAGCAGACGATTGTGATGAGCGGGAAGCGGAGCTATCCTGTCTTGTTCGGAGCCTACTCGATATCCAAGATCACACTGATGAATGATGGAGAGAAAGCAAAAGATCCGCTCGCAGAATGGTATCCCGCGGACAAATCAGTCAAGTGGTATGGCTTTGCCAAGAATCCGAAGAATGCCGGATATCCTTCCGTTTACAAAGTAGTCTCCGAGATGCCGATTATTCCGCTGGAGGAGCTCCGTAGTGCAAGCTATGATAAGCTCTATCGTGACGGATTCGAGAGTAAATATGTTCAGCTGGATTCTGATTTCCCCGAAAGTGTGAGACAGCTTGCTGAGAAAGTAACGGCGAAAGGGAAGACTCCTTATGAGAAAATGGTGCTGCTGCAGGATTATCTGAAGATGACCTATACGTACACCAATACGCCCGATCTGTCCCGCAAAGTCCATAAAGATTTGGTGGAAGGCTTCTTGTTCGACATCAAAGAAGGCTATTGCGATTATTTCTCAACCTCCATGGTTACCATGGCACGTTCGATTGGTATGCCCGCTAGATGGGTCAAAGGATTCTCTACGGGACACCAGGATAGCAGAGGCCCGGAGTACTTGAACCGAGCACCGGAGGGTCCCTATACCGTAACGAATGCGGATGCCCATTCCTGGGCTGAAGTTTACTTTGGAGAAGACTATGGATGGGTTACCTTTGAGGCCACACCAGGGTTTGATCTCCCATTGAACGTGAGCGAGGACGAGAAGGATAACACGCCAGTGGAGCCTGCCACCGCTGAACCTGAAGATGTAGAACCGGAAGCGGGAATCCCGGCGGAGACAAATGGTGTTTTCATTCGCTGGTTCATCTCGGTCGCAGCAGGTATCCTGCTGATTCTCGGTGGGTATCTCCTGTGGAGATACCGCAGTGCTCTGTATTATGCTTATCTTCGCTTGAGAAAAGGCCGTGAACTGACATCGGGAGAAAAAGTTGTTGTGGAGACAGGCCGCTGGCTGAGCTTCATGAGACGGCGGGGCTTCACAAGAGAAGATCATGAGACCCTTCGTGAAGCGGTTACCCGGTGGAAGAACGATGCTCCTGATATGGCATCACCATTCGACGAGCTCCTGCTGCAATTTGAGAAGGCTAAGTACAGTCCTCATGCTGTCTCTGAGCAGGATTGGAGAGCCCTTCAGGTGATGCTGCAGAATATAAGCAGATCTTTGAAAAAGACTTATTCGCACTAATCGAATCATCTAATTAGGATGCCTTGGGAAGCAGCATTCCCGGGGCGTTTTCTTTTTTACTATAAAGAAAGATTATGGTATAGTTTGTCGTAGAAACTGAGGTGACGACATTTGTTTGAGAAGTTGATGCCCAAACTGCGGGTGAACACGGTGTTTGATATTGATCTGGAAGGACTTTACGCCTCAGGCTACCGGGCAATTATTACGGACCTGGATAATACGCTTGTAGGTGCGAAAGAACCCTCAGCAACACCCATCCTCGTAGAATGGTTTGAAAAAGTGAAACAGCATGGTTTTAAACTTGTGATCGTGTCAAACAATAATTTGGGAAGGGTGTCTTCATTTGCCACCCCTTTAAATATTGAATTCATTCACAAAGCCAGGAAGCCATCTAATATACCCTTTCATAAGGCCCTCGGTCTGCTCGGATTTAAGCCGAGTGAAACGGTTGTGGTCGGGGATCAACTGCTTACCGATGTCTATGGGGGGAATCGCATGGGCCTGTATACGGTGCTCGTTCAGCCGATTGCGATTGAAGATGAAGGCTTCGTCACCCGGTTCAATCGCCGGGTAGAGCGTATTGTTCAAAGGCGTTTACGTAAAGTTGGAGTATGGACCGAGGAGGACAAGAACTAATGACAGAAGGACCGCTTATCCCGGAAGGGAGAAAGTGCAGCGGATGCGGCGTGAAGCTGCAGAATCAAGATGTGAACAAGCCCGGTTACCTTCCAGTGCAGGCATTGGAACGTGAACCGGTCATTTGCCAGCGCTGCTTCAGAATCAAGAATTACAATGAATCCTCATCTGTAACCGTGGAGCAGGATGAATTCCTGCGTCTGCTTAGTCAGATTGGAGAGAAGGATGCGCTTGTTATCCACATCGTGGATATTTTTGATTTTGAGGGCAGTGTAATTGGAGGTTTGCAGCGATTCGTTGGTGCCAACCCCGTGCTGCTCGCTGTGAACAAGATTGACCTGCTTCCAAAGGTAACCAATTGGAACAAATTGCTGAACTGGGTACAGAAGCAAGCGAAAGAACTCGGGCTGAGGACTCAGGATATCATATTCTGCAGTGCCAAACAGAACAAGGGATTTGATCGTCTGCTTGAAGCTGTGGAGCAGTATCGGGGCGATCGGGATGTGTATGTCGTAGGCGCTACCAATGTGGGCAAATCCACGCTAATCAATCGTTTGATTCGCGATTATAGTGATCTGGATCAGGAGCTGACCACATCACGTTATCCGGGTACGACCCTGGATATGGTCAATATCCCGCTGGACGACGGGCAGTATATCATTGATACGCCAGGAATTATGTATCCCTCACGATACAGCGAACTCATCGGACCAAGCGACTTGTCTGTGATTATGGCCGACAAACCGCTTAAGCCAATCGTCTATCAGCTTAATGAGGGGCAGACGCTCTATTTCGGCGGATTCGGCCGGTTTGATTTTGTTCAGGGCGACCATCAATCCTTCACCTGCTTTGTCAGCGGCAAGATGCCAATCCACCGGACCAAGCTGGAGAGAGCTGATGAGCTCTTCGAGAAGCATGCAGGTGAAATGTTATCTCCTCCGAACCGTGACGAGATCAGCAAACTGCCGGACTGGACAAGACATGAATTCCGGATTCCGCGGGGAAGCCGGACCGACATATTCATTTCCGGACTTGGCTGGATCAAGATCAATGGAGAGTCAGGCGCGGTGGTAGCCGTACATGTACCGAAAGGGATTAAGGTGCTGCTTCGTCCGTCCTTGATCTAAAATAAGCAAGTCGTGAGTAAGGGAGGTTGCCTTATGGGCAAGGAGATGAGCCATTCTTCAACAGGACCGCTATTATTAGGTGTAATGGGAGATCCAATTGCACATTCCAAGTCTCCTGTTATGCATGAGGCGGCCCTGCGCGCCGTCTCTTTGCCAGGGAGCTATGTGCCTCTGCACGTGAAGTCAGATCGTTTGACTCAGGCAATTGAGGGAGTGCGAGCGCTTGGGTTTCGCGGGGTGAATGTAACGGTGCCGCATAAAGTGAACGTGATGGACCTTCTGGATGAACTGGATGAAGGAGCGCGCCTGATCGGTGCGGTGAATACAATTGTAAATAATAACGGTGTACTTACCGGTTACAATACGGACGGAATTGGCTATGTTCGGTCTTTGAAGGAAGAAGCTGTGCCTGATTTGAAGGGGAAGACGATTGTTGTCCTTGGAGCGGGAGGGGCAGCCAGAGGTATTATCTACGCTCTTCTTCAAGAGTCACCTGCACAGATCATCGTTGCGAACCGGACACCGGACAAAGCGAGGCAGCTTGCCGAGGAATGGTCTGGACTTGGACATTTAACTGGATGCGGGAATGATGAAATTGCCGCAGCGGTTAAGAACGCGGATGTACTGATCAATACAACTTCGGTCGGCATGCACCCGAATATTAGCGATATTCCGATGAATCCGGAGTGGATTCCGGAGGGGATTGTCGTAAGTGATCTCATCTATAATCCGCTGCAGACCGAACTGCTTCTTCAGGCTGAGGCTAAAGGCTGCCGCACACACAGCGGACTTGGCATGTTCATCTATCAAG
>RCUH01000407.1_pt1 | contig 46397 bp, 43 predicted proteins | sample 2166191 | NCBI WGS metagenome assembly RCUH01 (sample SAMN09932848, study PRJNA488358) | compost metagenome | feature: garden; material: soil; isolation source: compost soil in an enriched community after 214 h of incubation | place: Germany: Experimental Botanical Garden Goettingen | collected... | reverse complement strand
GCTCTACGATGCGCGCGCCGGTCTGTCGTGGGCTTTCGTTGCACCACGTAGAGCCACCCCATGGGTGGCTGCGCGCGGTGCCGGAAGAGCAGCCACGCATGGCGTGGCTCTACGATGCGCGCACCGGCCTGTCGTGGCCTTTCGTTGCACCACGTAGAGCCACCCCATGGGTGGCTGCGCGCGGTGCCGGGTGTAAGGAGCAGCCACGCATGGCGTGGCTCTACGCGGCGGCGGCAGGTCTTGACCGGTGGTCGAGACCTGCGTGCCTCAGCCCAGAATCCCCGGCAGATCCAGCCCCTTCTCCTTCGCGCATTCCACCGCCATGTCATACCCCGCATCGGCATGCCGCATCACGCCCGTGGCCGGGTCGTTCCAGAGCACGCGTGCGATGCGCTTGGCGGCCGCCGCGATGCCGTCGCAGACGATCACCATGCCGGCGTGCTGCGAGAAGCCCATGTCGAAGCGAACGGGGAGCGAACAGGGCGCAGAGCAATGCAGAAGCTGGCGTACGGCAAATCGCGGTGATCCGTCAGCGGTGATGGCGCATGTTGGTCAGCGGCCGGCGCCTGTGTGAATGCGTGAATTTCCAATGGCCTGTCGTAAACAGCTCTTAGAATCCAATGAAGCATCAGATATAAGAGCGCCTCGGTCCACGCCGACGAAATAGACTTGGATGGGAGGCGCAATGGAAGAGGATGAGGATTTCGCGCTCTTCATCGAGAGCTTCGGAGAGGCAACTGAACACGATCCGGCGCCAGAGACCGCCTTCTCCAAGTGGGCGGGCATCTTGCCTGAATCGCTCTTGAGCTATTGGCGTCGGGATGGATGGGCGGGCTATGGCAATGGACGGCTGTGGACGGTGAATCCCGAGGACTACGAAGGCCTGATGCACATGTGGTTGGCTGGTACTCCATTTCCCCTGATCGATACCTACCATGTATTTGCCAGAAGCGGGTTTGGACGGCTCTACCTGTGCGGTGAAGCATCAGGCGCAGGCGTGAGCATCGATCCGATCCGCAGTGAAGTGTTTGCTCTTCAGAACTGTTTGAGACCCAAGTCTCTCGCACGGCAGGAGGGGGGCATCAGGGCGTTTTTCGCTTGCGCGGAGCTCGACGACTTTGATCTGATGGATGGGGCCGAAGAGCTGCCTTTTGACAGGGTTGTGAGCACTTGCGGGCACTTGATGGCGGATGAGATGTATGGCTTTGAGCCAGCGCTGGTTTGCGGCGGCGAAGTAGCCATTGGCAATCTGCGCAGGCTCAAGCTTCACCCGCACCTGCATCTGCTGAGGGAGTTCGCCGCGCCTGCGTTTCCACGCTATGCGATTGATGTGAAGCCGCTGGCCCGGAAGTGATTGAAGGCCCCAATCATTGAGAGCCGATCCCATGCTCGGCTGTCTTTCGGTCAGGCGCAAGTAATGCCAGGTTCCGCCAACGAAGCTGTGATGAAAGACCAACTTCTGGACGAGCTGTTGCGGGCTTCGCGAATGCTTACTTCAGAAGAAGTTGCTGCATTTGACCGGACGGTTCAGGTGCTATCAGGACTGGAATTCTTCAGTCGAGAGCTGGGAGTTCTCTTTTCGATATTCGCCGATGACACTCCGCATCATGAAGTCATGTGAGGGCTTCTTCATCTCGTCGAGACAAGTGACAGCGAGATTTTGATTTCTGCGCTTGTCCAATCAGCTCCGTGCATGCATCGCGTGGCACCAGAATGGTTGGAGACGTTCATCTGCAGATTGCTGAATAGTGATCTACACAGAGATGTGTTGATTGCCTGCCTGAAGAAGATGGTTTCGACGAAGGGCGCAGCAGAAGTCGTCTCCTTGATCGAAGCGCTGAAGGATGATGCGTCGAACAGTGTCCGAGTAAGGGTATCGGTGGTCGCTTCGGCACTGATGTAGCTGTGCGAGCGGAGACCAAGGTCGGCATTTACCAGAGCGCCCCAACACCAGGGGGAGCGGACAGCAGCAGGTGACACCGGAGTTCCAGGTGGCGCCGGACGATGCCTGGCGGCACGGGCAATGCATCGGGCGGTGCCGGCCAGCGGCCGGCACCGCTGCGATCAGCCCAGAATCCCCGGCAGATCCAGCCCCTTCTCCTTCGCGCATTCCACCGCGATGTCATACCCCGCATCGGCATGCCGCATCACGCCCGTGGCCGGGTCGTTCCAGAGCACGCGCGCGATGCGCTTGGCGGCCGCTTCGGTGCCGTCGCAGACGATGACCATGCCGGCGTGCTGCGAGAAGCCCATGCCGACGCCGCCGCCGTGGTGCAGCGAGACCCACGTGGCGCCGCTGGCGGTGTTGAGCAGGGCGTTGAGCAGGGGCCAGTCGGACACTGCATCGGAGCCGTCCTGCATCGCCTCGGTTTCGCGGTTCGGCGAAGCGACGCTGCCCGAATCCAGATGATCGCGGCCGATCACCACCGGGGCCTTGAGCTCGCCGCTGGCGACCATCTCGTTGAAGGCCAATCCCAGGCGGTCACGGTCGCCCAGGCCCACCCAGCAGATGCGCGCCGGCAGGCCCTGGAACTTGATCTTCTCGGCGGCCATGTCCAGCCAACGGTGCAGGTGCGGGTTGTCCGGGATCAGCTCCTTGACCTTGGCGTCGGTCTTGGCGATGTCCTCCGGGTCGCCACTCAGCGCGGCCCAGCGGAACGGGCCGATGCCGCGGCAGAACAGCGGGCGGATGTAGGCGGGCACGAAGCCGGGGAAGTCGAAGGCATCTTCGACGCCTTCTTCCAGCGCCATCTGGCGCAGGTTGTTGCCGTAATCCACGGTCGGCACGCCGAGGGCGTGGAAGGCGAGCATGGCGCGGATGTGGTTGGCCATCGACGCACGCGCGGCGGCTTCGACCTCCTTCGGCGCGGAGACGCGCTTGTCGTCCCATTCCTCCACGCTCCAGCCCTGCGGCAGGTAGCCGTTGACCGGATCGTGGGCGGAGGTCTGGTCGGTCAGCAGGTCCGGCTTGACCCCGCGCAGCAGCAGTTCGTCCAGTACGTCGGCGACGTTGCCGAGCAGACCCACCGACAGCGGCTTCTTGGCCGTGCAGGATTCCTCGATCAGGCGCAGCGCCTCATCCAGGTTGTCGGTCCAGGTGTCCAGGTAGCCGGTGCGCAGGCGCATCTCGATGCTGCTCTTGCGGCATTCCACCGCCAGGCACGAGGCACCGGCCATCACCGCGGCCAGCGGCTGCGCGCCGCCCATGCCGCCCAGCCCACCGGTAAACAGCCACTTGCCGGCCAGGCTGCCGTCGTAGTGCTGGCGGCCCATCTCCACGAACGTTTCGTAGGTGCCCTGCACGATGCCCTGCGCGCCGATGTAGATCCAGCTGCCGGCGGTCATCTGGCCATACATCGCCAGGCCCTTCTTATCCAGCGCGTTGAAGTGGTCCCAGTTGGCCCAGCGCGGCACCAGGTTGGAGTTGGCGATCAGTACGCGCGGCGCATCCACGTGGGTGCGGAACACGCCCACCGGCTTGCCCGACTGCACCAGCAGGGTCTGGTCGTCATCCAGCCGCGTGAGCGCTTCCACGATGGCGTCGAAGCTCTCCCAGTCGCGGGCGGCGCGGCCGATGCCGCCGTAGACCACCAGTTCCTGCGGGCGCTCGGCCACGTCCGGATGCAGGTTGTTCATGAGCATGCGCAGCGGCGCTTCGGTGAGCCAGCTCTTGGCGGTGAGCGTGGTGCCGGTGGGCGCGATGATGGTGCGGGACGGGTCGTTGCGGGTCATGCGGCGCTCCGGTTCGTAGCAAATGCAAGGCAGGCGTTGAGCACCTGCGCCAGGGTGTGGCGCAGCGGTGCGGCGTGGTCGGGGTCCAGCGGGGTGGGCCAGCTGTGTTCATCCACCTGGTCCGCAGCCGGTTCGTGCATGTAGCCGCGGCAGGCCAGCTCCATCTGCAGGCTGTGCACGCCACCGGGGATGTCGCTGTAATGGCGGGTGATCCAGCCGCCCTTGAAGCGGCCGTTGCGCACGTGGGACAGGCCGCTGATCGTCAGCAGGTTTTCCACCACGTCGCTGAGCGTGTTGTCGCAGGAGGTATCCACCGCACCCGATGGGCCGGCGGTGCCGAGGTTGAACTGCGGCAGCTCACCGTCGAACAGGTGCGGGATATGCGAGCGGATCGAGTGCGCGTCATACACCACCACCGTGGCGTGGTGCTGGCGCAGGCGCGCGATCTGCGCGGCCAGCGCGTCGTGGTACGGCGCGAAATAGGCATCGCGGCGGCGCGCGATCTCCGCCTCGTCCGGCTCGCTGCCCGGGCGGTACAGGGGCTGGTTGTCGAAGGTGGTCAGCGGGCACAGGCCGGTGGTGTTCTGGCCCGGGTACAGCGATACGCCACTGGGGTCGCGGTTGAGGTCGATCACCGAACGCGAGATCGCCGAGCGCACCGTGGTCGCCCCCATGCCGCGGGCGAAGTCGTACAGCTCGTGCACCCACCAGTCGGCATCGCGGCGCGCCAGCCACGGCGAGTGGTAGCGGTCGATCAGGTCATGCGGCAGCTCGCTGCCGGTATGCGGGAAGCTGACGATCAGCGGCGCATCGCCCTCGTGCACCTGCAGCCAGTCGGGGGGCGTGGTCATGCCAGCGGCTCCACCTGCGGCAGCAGGTCGGCCAGGCCCTCGGCCAGCGCACCGCTGCGCACCAGGGCGGTGGCGGCCACCATGTCCGGGTGGAAGTAGCGGTCGTCCTGCAGCGTCGGCACCTGTGCACGCAGGCGCGCACGCACTGCTTCGAGGGCGTCGCTGGAGCGCAGCGGGGCGTGGAAGTCGCAGCCCTGCGCGGCGGCCAGCAGTTCGATCCCGACCACGTTGGCCGCGTTTTCGGCCATCGCCAGCAGACGGCGCGCACCGTGCGCGGCCATCGACACATGGTCCTCCTGGTTGGCCGAGGTCGGAATCGAATCGACGCTGGCCGGGTAGGCGCGCTGCTTGTTTTCCGAGACCAGCGCGGCGGCGGTCACCTGCGGAATCATGAAGCCCGAGTTCAGGCCCGGCTTGGGGGTGAGGAAGGCGGGCAGGCCGGACAGGGCCGGGTCGACCAGCATCGCGGTGCGGCGTTCGCTGATCGAGCCGATCTCGCACACCGCCATGGCCAGCATGTCCGCGGCGAAAGCGACCGGCTCGGCATGGAAGTTGCCGCCGCTCAGCGCTTCGTTGGTATCGGTGAACACCAGCGGATTGTCGGACACGCCGTTGGCTTCGATCGCCAGCGTGGTCGCCGCCTGGCGCATCACGTCGAACGCCGCGCCCATCACCTGCGGCTGGCAGCGCAGGCAGTACGGGTCCTGCACGCGGACATCGTTGTCGCGGTGCGATTCACGGATCGCCGAGCCCTGCATCAGGGTGCGCAGCGTGGCCGCGGTGGCGATCTGGCCGCGCTGGCCGCGGATGGCGTGGATGCGCGGGTCGAACGGGGTGTCCGAGCCCTTGGCCGCTTCCACCGACAGCGCGCCGGTCACCAGCGCGGCCTGGAACACGGTGGTGATCTCGAACAGCCCCGCCAGTGCGTAGGCGGTGGAGTACTGGGTGCCGTTGAGCAGGGCCAGGCCCTCCTTGGCGCCCAGCACCAGCGGGGTCAGGCCGAGCCGCGCCAGCGCTTCGGCGGCGGGCAGGCGCTCACCGTTCAAGAACGCTTCGCCCACGCCGATCATCACGCTGGCCAGGTGTGACAGCGGGGCCAGGTCGCCGGAGGCGCCCACCGAGCCCTGGCACGGGATCACCGGCACGATGTCGTGCTGCAGGAAGGCTTCCAGCAGGGCCAGGGTCTGCGGGCGGATGCCGGAGGCGCCCTGGGCCAGGCTGGTCAGCTTGAGCGCCATCATCAACCGCACCACCGGCGCCGGCATCGGTTCGCCCACGCCAGCGGCGTGCGAGAGCACGATATTGCGCTGCAGGGTTTCCAGGTCCTCGCGCTCGATGCGCACGCTGGCCAGCTTGCCAAAGCCGGTGTTGATGCCGTACACCGGCGCGCCCTTGGCCACGATATCGGCCACGGTCTGCGCACTGCGCAGTACGGCCGCGGCCGAGGCCGGGGCCAGGCGCACGCGCGCGCCGGCAAAGATCGCGCGCCATTGCGCCAGCGTCACCGCGCCGGGCTGCAGGGTCAGGGTAGTGCTCATGGAATCTCCAGACATCACAGGAATCAGACGGATACGCCGCGCATCACGCGCGCGTGCAGGGGGTTCAAGCCCATGCGGTACACCAGGTCGGCAGGCGCCTGGATGTCCCACACGGCCAGGTTGCAGTCCAGGCCCACCGCCAGCCGGCCCACGCGGTCGGCGCGGCCCAGCGCGCGCGCCGCCTCGCGGGTGAAGCCGGCGATGCACTCCTGCACGGTCATGCGGAACAGGGTGGCGGCCATGTTCATGGCCAGCAGCGGGCTGGTCAGTGGCGAAGTGCCCGGGTTGGAATCGGTGGCCAGCGCCAGCGGCACCCCGGCCGCACGCAGCGCCGGAATCGGGGGCAGGGTGGTATCGCGGGTGAAATAGAACGCGCCTGGCAGCAGCACCGCCACGGTGCCGGCGGCTGCCATCACCGCGATGCCCTCCGCATCCAGGTGTTCGATATGGTCGGCCGACAACGCGCCATGGCGCGCGGCCAGCGCCGCGCCGTGCTGGTTGCTCAGTTGTTCGGCGTGGATCTTGATCGCCAGCCCGTGCTGCCGGGCGGCGAGGAACACCTGTTCGGCCTGCGCGGCGCTGAAGGCGATGTTCTCGCAGAACACATCCACCGCCTCGGCCAGCCCGGCGGCGGCAACGGCCGGAATCATCACGCTGCAGACCTCGTCGATGTAGTCCTGCGCCTGTCGGCCCGGCGGGATTGCATGCGCGCCCAAGAAGGTCGGCACGATTTCCACCGCGCGCAGGCGGCCCAGCTCGCGGGCCACGCGCAACTGCTTGGTTTCATCGTCCAGGCTCAGCCCGTAGCCGGACTTGATCTCCACGGTGGTGATGCCTTCACCCAGCATCGCATCCAGGCGCGGCAGGGTGGCGGCGATCAGCTCGGCCTCGCTGGCCGCGCGGGTGGCGCGCACGGTGGAGACGATGCCGCCACCGGCGCGGGCGATATCGGCGTAGCTCACCCCCTGCAGGCGCTGCTCGAACTCGCCGGCGCGGTTGCCCGCGTACACCAGGTGGGTATGGCAGTCGACCAGCCCGGGGCTGATCCAGCGGCCGCCGCAATCGATACGCTGCGCCGGCTGCAGGTGCGCCGCGGATGCGGCCGCGCCAACGTGCACGATGCGACCGTCGGTGGCGGCGATCACCCCGTCCTCGATCACGCCCAGGCCGGGGCCGTCCACGGTAATCAGGTTGGCGTGGTACCAGAGGGTGTCACAGTGCATGGCAGCAACCACTTCGGCTCATATGTCTATACAATATAGGCGCCTCTTCCGGGATGTCCAGTGATGCCAGCCCCCTCTGCCGCGCCGCTTGTTTTCCACGCCGCCCACGCGCTGCTGCCGCAGGGTTGGGCCGGTGATGTGCGCATCGTCTGCGCTGACGGTCGCCTCAGCGAAGTCAGCACCGGGGTTCCGGCCCAGCCCGGCGACACCCGCCTGGCCATCGCGCTGCCGGGCCTGGGCAACCTGCACAGCCACGCCTTCCAGCGCGGCATGGCCGGGCTGACCGAGATCGGCGGCAACAGCGGGGACAGCTTCTGGAGCTGGCGTGAGCTGATGTACCGTTTCCTGGCCCACCTGCAGCCGGACGCGGTGCAGGGCATCGCCGAGCAGGCCTACGTGGAGATGCTCGAATCGGGCTTCACCCGCGTGGGCGAGTTCCACTACCTGCACCATGCCGCCGATGGCACCGCGTACGCCAACCGCGCCGAGATGGCCGAGCGCATCGCCGCGGCCGCGCAGGGCAGTGGCATCGGCCTGACCCTGCTGCCGGTGTTCTACGCGCATGCCGATTTCGGTGGTGCCGCGCCCAACCCCGCGCAGCGCCGGCTCATCCACGACGTGGACGGTTTTGCCGCCCTGCTGCAGGGCTGCACCCGGGCACTGTCCGGCCTGGACGACGCCGTGCTCGGCATCGCCCCGCACAGCCTGCGCGCGGTTACCGGCGAGGAACTTCACGCACTGCTGCCGCTTGCCACCGGCCCGGTGCACATCCACATTGCCGAGCAGACCCGCGAGGTGGATGCCTGCGTGGCCTGGAGCGGCCTGCGCCCGGTGCGCTGGCTGTACGAACATGCCGGCGTGGACGAACGCTGGTGCCTGGTGCATGCCACCCACGTGGACGAGGACGAAGTACGGCGCATCCTCGCCAGCCGCGCGGTGGTGGGGCTTTGCCCGATCACCGAAGCCAACCTCGGCGACGGTCTGTTCCCGATGCAGGCCTTCGCGCGTGCCGGCGGGCGCTTCGGCGTGGGCAGCGATTCCAACGTGCTCATCGATGCGGCCGAAGAGCTGCGCCTGCTCGAGTACGGCCAGCGCCTCACCCTGCGGGGCCGCAATGTGCTGGCCCCCGGTGCGGACCAGTCCAGCGGCCGCTGGTTGTTCGAGCAGTCGCTGCACGGCGCCGGCCAGGCGCTGGGCGTGGCCACCGGGCTGCAGGTGGGCGCCCCGGCCGACGTGGTCGAACTGGACCCCGGCCATCCGGCGCTGATCGCCCGCGATGGCGATGCCTTGCTTGACAGCTGGGTGTTCGCCGCACGTAATGGCGCGGTGCGTTCGGTGTGGCGCCAGGGTCGCCAGCTGGTCCATCAGGGTCGTCACCTGCAGCGTGATGCCGTGGCCGCCCGTTTCGCCCGCGCCTTGCGCACGTTGTTGTCGGCCGGCTGAGTGCCGGTCGCACCCATCCAGGACTCCCGAGTGACGGGCAAGAAAGCAGAAACCCTCAACCAGCGCATCCGCGCCGATCTGGAAAGCCGCATTCTCAGTGGTCAATGGGAGCCGGGTTTCCGTATCCCCTACGAGCACGAACTGATGGAGCAGTACGGCTGCTCGCGGATGACCGTGAACAAGGTGCTCACCGCGCTGGCCGAGAGCGGCATGATCGAGCGCCGCCGCCGTGCCGGTTCGTTCGTGGCCCGGCAGCCGCCGCACCTGGAACAGGTGGCGCTGGAAATCCCGGATATCGCCATGGCCGTCGGCGCGCGCGGTCACGTGTACGGCTATCAGTTGCTGGAGCGGGCCTATCGGCCGCCGCGCCCGCAGGCCGAGGAAGAAATCGCGTTGTCCGGCGGCCACGATCTGCTGGCCATCCGCTGCCTGCACCGCGCCGACGGCCGGCCATTCGCGCTGGAACACCGCCTGATCAGCCCGGTCGGCGTGCCCGAGGTGCTGGAGGTGGACTTCCAGACCACCGCGCCGGGCAGCTGGCTGCTGCAGAACGTGTCCTGGACGCGGGCCCAGCACCGGATCAGCGCCTGGGGCGCCGATGAAGCGGCCGCGGCCCTGCTGGAGGTCAAACCGGGCACTGCCTGCCTGGTGATCGACCGCCTCACCTGGCGCGGCGAACAGCCCATCACCTGCGTACGCCAGATGTTCCTGGGCGATGCCTGGGACCTGGTTGCCAGGTTCGCCCCCGGCGCGCGTTGACGCCGGCTGCCGGGCCTGCCCGGCCTCAGCGGCCGGGTCGGATCACAGCGTGGCGCACTGGCGCCAGCGCACCGGCTCGTCCACGCCCGGGCGCGGGTTGAGCTGGATGCGTACCGTGCGCAGCGCCGGATAGCGCTTCACTTCGGTGCAGACCAGCGGCCAGATGGTGTCGATCTCTTCGCTGCGGTTCACCGACAGGGTCTGTCGGGTGAGCCAGAACGCGCTGACCACGCCGGGCTGGGTGGCCAGGGTGCGGGTCAGCTCCTTCTGGTACCGGGCCAGCGTGGCCGGATCGGGATCCGGCTCGTCGCCGAGGATGCCCGGGGCGGCCGTGGCCGGCGTCGGGCTGGCCGCAGCGGTCGCAGGGGCGGGAGCGGCCGCGGCAGGCGCGGTGGTCGCCGTGTCCGCGGCAGGGGTGGCAGCGGGCGCCGGCGCCGGTGCGCTGGTCGCGGCCGTCGGCATGGCGGTGGCCTGCCGGTCCAGTCGCGAGGTCAGGTAGCCCATGCCCACCAGCAGGCCCAGGGTCAGCGAACCCAGCGCGGCGATGGAAATGCGTCGGATCGCCTCGCGCCGGGCGGCATTGTTCACCCGTGCCTCCATGTCGCCGGGCAGGTAAGGCTGCAGCAGCGGCCACAGCAGGTGGCCATCCAGCACTTCCACGCCCTGCTTCTCGGCAGCCACGCGGCCATCGCGCTCGACCATGCCTTCGGTGATCAGGATGCCACCGCGCGCGCCGGCCAGCCGGGCGGCGGCCCCCAGCTCGTTCACCGCCGCCGTGCCGATCCGGTAGGCGCGGCCGTGCTTGCACGACAACAGCCAGCGGTGCTGGTCGTCATGCATGAGGAAATCGCTGCGCGGTTCGCGGCTGTCATCCACTTCTCCGGGCACATCCTGCAGCCCGCGCTGCTCGCGCATGGCGCGGCGCACGATCTCGGAAAAGTCGCGCCAATGCATGCCTGCCAGGGCATTGAGGCCCAGCCGGGTCTCCTTGCGGCGGCGCTTGACCAGCCAGAACCAGGCGGCGCAGAGCGTCCAGACGATGAGGGCCAACAGTAAAGCGAGAATCCAGGAGAACATGAGGCGCTAGGGTTGAACGCGGGGGTGCGATTGACAGTTTATATGCGCTCGCCGGGCTCTGCGGAGCTTCGTCGAGGCAGCTCGGCGGGTCCCGCGTGCGCGGCCGGTGACGCATGTCTCACTTTGGCCGGAGGCAGGCACAAAAAACCCGCCAATCCATAGCCGTGAGGGGAGGGAACAAACGGCGCAGAAGCGATTGGCGGGTCGAGACCGATTGTCAACAAAGCTGTGCTGCTTTGCAACAATCGGTGCGGCGCGAGCCGGGGCCAGGGCTCAGGCCCCGCCCGGCCCCTGATGGCTGCCCGGTGCCGGGTCGGCGTTGGGCGAGGCGTTGCGGGCTTCGGCCCGGTTGACCCGTGCGTTGAGGGCGTCGATCCGTGCATTGAGCGCGGCCACGTCCTCGGCGGTGGGGATGTGCAGGCGCTTGAGCACGCCCTGGACGCGGTCGTCGAAGGCCTTCTCGACCTTGTCCCACGTGCCGGCGGCCTTTTCGCGGGCCTCGCCGAGCTGCTCTTCCACATTGTCGCGCCAGCGCGGCGTGTCGCCGGCCTGTTCGCGGTTGCGGGCCTCGATGGTTTCGCCTTCCTTGACCAGAGTGTCGAAGAAGCGGCTGCCCTCGGCCTGGGCGCGTCCAAACGCACCCAGACCGGCCAGCCACACCTGCTGGGCCGAACCGGTCAGCCGGCGCGAGAAGCGCTCGGCCTGTTCCTGCAGCGAGGGCTTGTCGCCGGGGCTGCGTGTATCGCGATCGTCGAAGTCGTCGTGTGAGGTCATGGGGCGATCCTGTGGGTGGACACCCCGGATGCTAATCAGCGCCGGCTTTGCACGATGTGATGGTGCGCAACCGGTCGCGCCGGTGGCCGCACGCGCCCGCTCAGCCCAGCTTTTCCTGCAGCACGCGCTGGATCTCGCTTTCGACCATGCCCTTCATCGCCGACAGCAGGAAGCCCAGCTTGGCCGTCACCCGGACCGCACCCGGCTGCAGTTCGATCGCACCATCGACGCCGGAGCCATTGAAATTCAGTACGTCGCCCACCCAGCTGCTCTGCAGCCCGAAGCGCTCGGAGAGCTTGGCCGCCACATCTTCGATCGCCTGGCGCGCGCCGTCGGCGGGCAGGGCATGGGCGTGGCGGATATCGATGTTGGACATGAAGGGCTCCTGGCGGGCCGCAGCGGGGAAAGGGCGTGCATTGTGCGCATCCTGACGCCCAACTCCAAGGTCTGCGTCACACTTCTTCTTCGATGACATCCAACCTGCTAGGCTTTCGCCGCGTGCAGAACCTGCTAGTTCACTTCACCCATCGCCAACACCCCGACCAGCCGCTCCGGCCCGGGGTGCAACGTATCGTGCGTCATGCATCGGGCAGCGTCCGTCTCGGCGGCGATGCCGTGGGCACCTTGCTGCTGGCGCAGTTCTGCCTGGACGACCGCGGCCTCTGGCTGCAGGTGGCCAACGGCATCCGTGGCATCCACGTCAACGGTCGCCCGGTGCGGCGCATGGCCCTGCTGCGCGCGGGCGATGCGGTCTATGCCGATGGCGTGGAGATGGTGGTCCAGGGCGAATGCGAGGCACTGGGCCAGGCCCCGGCACGCAGCGACGAGGGCAGCGACGAGCAACGCCTGCTGCGCGGCCTGGGCGGCCAGCATCACGGCCGCAGCTACACCCTGGATCGGCCGCGTCTGATCGGCAGCAGTGCCGAGGCCGACATCGTCATCGACGACCCGGCCTTCGCCGCCCAGCACGCGCGCCTGGAACTGCACGGCGACCGCGTCCTGCTGCGCGACCTCGGCGCGGGCGAGTCCACCCGGGTCAATGGCGTGGCGGTCCGCCATTGCTGGCTGCAGCCCGGCGACCAGCTGGTTTTCGACACCCAGCACCGTTTCGTGCTGGAAGTGCCGCACGATGGCCGCAAGCGCATCATCAGCGAGGACGAGGACGACCTGCTCGACCTGCCATCGCCCAGCACCGCGCCGGTAAAGCCCCCGCGCGTGAGCCGCTGGCCCTGGCTGCTGGCCAGCGCGCTGCTGCTGGCGGCGGTGATCAGCGGCCTGCTGTGGTTCGGCGCGCGGTAACGACCATCGCATCCGCGCTGGCGCCGCATGATGTGCTGCGCAGAGCCTGCGAGAGGTTTCCTTCCCGCCCTGCGCTTCGCCACGTCTGCCTCCAGGGGTTCATGAGATTGCCGGCCCGCGGCCGGCACTGCCGGTGGGCGCCGGGCCTGGGTGGGTGTTCATCGCGATAGATTCGTTTGCAACCAAATTCGCCTTGTCCCGCAAGGCCTAAAGCCTGGTGCGCTGCGGCATACTAGGGGTCTTGCCCCATAGGTGTGACATGACGCGCGCGTTCAATTTCAGTGCCGGCCCTGCAACCCTGCCGGAATCGGTCCTGCGCAAGGCGCAGGAAGAGATGTTGGAATGGAACGGCGCGGGTGCCTCCATTGTCGAGATGAGCCACCGCGGCCCGGAGTTCATGGCCGTCGCCGCCCAGGCCGATGCCGACCTGCGCCGCCTGATCGGCATCCCCGACGACTACGCCGTGCTGTTCCTGGCCGGTGGCGCCACCACCCAGCAGGCGCTGCTCGCGCTCAACTTCGCCCAGCCCGGCCAGACCGTGGACTACGTGCTCACCGGCCACTGGGGCAAGACCGCGATCAAGCAGGTCAAGCCCTACGTCAACGTCAACATCGCCGCCAGCAGCGAAGCCGACGGCTTCCATGACATCCCCGCGCGCGCCAGCTGGCAGCTCTCCGCCGATGCCGCCTACGTGCACATCACCGCCAACGAGACCATCCATGGCGTGGAGTTCGGCCAGACCCCCGATGTCGGCAGCGTGCCGCTGTTCGCCGATTTCAGCTCCTCCATTGCCAGCGAACCGCTGGATGTAAGCAGGTATGGGCTGATCTACGCCGGCGCGCAGAAGAACCTCGGGCCGGTCGGCGTATCGGTGGTGATCGTGCGCCGCGACCTGCTCGAGCGCAGCGGCCAGCCGCGCGCGGACATCTTCGATTACCGCTCGCACGTGGCCCGCGACTCCATGCTCAACACCCCGCCCACCTGGAACTGGTACCTGGCCGGGCTGGTGTTCCAGTGGATGCTGGCCGAAGGCGGGGTGGATGAGTTCGCCCGCCGCAACGCGGCCAAGGCCGCCCTGGTCTACGGCGCCATCGACGGCTCCGGCGGTTTCTACCGCAACCAGGTGGTCCCGGCGGCCCGCTCGCGCATGAACATCCCGTTCTTCCTTCCCGATGACACCCTCAACGCGCGGTTCGTCAGCGAGTCCAAGGCCGCCGGCCTGCTCGCGCTGAAGGGCCACGCCGCGGTTGGTGGCATCCGTGCGTCGCTGTACAACGCCATGCCGGTGGAGGGCGCGCAGGCGCTGGCCGCCTTCATGGCCGATTTCCAGCAGCGCCACGGCTGAGTCCTTCGTTTCGACCGGGGCGCCCGTCGCCCCACTGCACCTGGAAACCCTGATGGCCAAACAACCCGCCAAGCCCACGCCCAAGGCCCGCGCCGCCAAGCCGGCCGCGACCGCCAAGCCTGCCAAGGCCGTCGGCGCCAAGCCCAAGGCCGATGCCGCGCTGCCGGCGCCGGTGCTGTCCGATGTACGCGCCAAGATCGACCACATCGACCGCAGCATCCAGGCACTGATCGCCGAGCGCGCCAACTTTGCCCACCAGGTCGGCAAGGCCAAGGGCAAGCTCGCCGCCGCCGTGGATTACTACCGCCCCGAGCGCGAGGCCCAGGTGCTGCGCATGGTGGTGGACCGCAACGAAGGCCCGCTCAGCGATGAAGTGCTGGTCCACGTCTACCGCGAAATCATGTCCGCCTGCCTGGCCCAGCAGGAGCCGCTGAAGATCGGCTACCTCGGCCCGGAAGGCACCTTCAGCCAGCAGGCCGTGCTCAAGCACTTCGGCCGCTCGGCGCTGGGCCTGCCGCTGGCCAGCATCGAAGAAGTGTTCCAGGAAGTGGAAGCGGGCAACGCCGATTTCGGCGTGGTGCCGGTGGAGAACTCGGGGCAGGGCACCATCCAGATCACCCTGGACATGTTCCTCACCTCCAACCTGAAGATCTGCGGCGAAGTGGAACTGCGCGTGCAGCAGTACCTGATGTCGCGCAGTGGCCGGCTGGAAGATGTCGAGCGCGTGTACGGCCACCCGCAGTCGTTCATGCAGACCTCCTCGTGGCTGCGCGCCAACCTGCCCAAGGCCGAGAAGATCCCGGTCTCCAGCAACGCCGAAGGTGCCCGCCGTGCGCGCAACGCCGATGACGCGGCCGCCATCGGCGGCGAGAGCGCCGGGCACGTGTACGGCCTGAAGAAGGTGGTGACCAAGCCGATCCAGAACGATGCCGACAACACCACCCGCTTCCTGGTCATCGGCCGCAACATCTTCCCCACCTCCGGGCATGACCGCACCTCGGTGCTGGTGTTCATCCACGACAAGCCCGGTGCGCTGTTCGACGTGCTCAGCCCGTTCGCGCGCCACGGCATCAGCATGAACCGCATCGAATCGCGGCCCTCGCACAACGCCAAGTGGGAATACGGCTTCTTCATCGACCTGGCCGGCCACGTCGAAGACCCGGCCATGCAGGCCGCGCTGGCCGAACTCAAGGCCCACTCGGCACAGATCAAGATCCTCGGCTCCTATCCGGTCGCCGTGCCCTGATCGCTCCGGCGCAGCCGCGTCCCCGTGCTGCGCCTTCTCCCCGCACTCCGCTGCATCGCCGCCGCCGCGGCCGCCTGACAGGAACTTCGATGACCGCAACGCCGTACTGGATCGCCCACAAGGGCCAGCCCCTGCAGGGCAGCCTGACCATTCCCGGTGACAAATCCGTCTCGCACCGCTCGGTGATGTTTGCCGCGCTGGCCGACGGCGTCTCGCACATCGATGGCTTCCTGGAAGGCGAGGACACCCGCGCCACCGCTGCCATGTTCAGCCAGATGGGCGTGCGCATCGAGACCCCGTCGCCGTCGCAGCGCATCGTGCACGGGGTCGGCGTGGATGGCCTGCAGGCACCGTCGGCGCCGCTGGACTGCGGCAATGCCGGCACCGGCATGCGCCTGCTGGCCGGCCTGCTCGCCGCCCAGCCGTTCGACAGCGTCATGGTCGGCGACGAATCGCTCTCGCGCCGCCCGATGCGCCGGGTCACCGGCCCGCTGGCGCAGATGGGCGCGAAGATCGACACCGAAGCCGACGGCACTCCGCCACTGCGCGTGCACGGCGGCCAGTCGCTCACCGGCATCGACTTCGCTTCGCCGGTGGCCAGCGCCCAGGTCAAATCGGCCGTGCTGCTGGCCGGCCTGTATGCCAAGGGCGAGACCTCGGTGAGCGAGCCGCACCCCACCCGCGATTACAGCGAGCGCATGCTGCGCGCGTTCGGCGTGGACATCGCGTTCTCGCCGGGCAAGGCCCGCCTGCGCGGTGGCCAGCGCCTGCGCGCCACCGACATCCTGGTGCCGGCCGACTTCTCCTCGGCCGCGTTCTTCCTGGTGGCTGCCAGCATCATCCCCGGGTCGGAGCTGCGCCTGCGGGCGGTGGGGCTCAACCCGCGCCGCACCGGCCTGCTCGCGGCGCTGCGGCTGATGGGCGCGGATATCACCGAGGAAAACCACGCCGAGCAGGGCGGCGAAGCGGTGGCCGACCTGGTGGTGCGCCATGCCCCGCTGCACGGCGCGCACATCCCCGAGGCCCTGGTGCCGGACATGATCGACGAGTTCCCCGCGCTGTTCGTGGCCGCCGCCGCCGCGCAGGGCAACACCGTGGTGCGCGGCGCGGCCGAACTGCGGGTCAAGGAATCCGACCGCCTGGCCGCGATGGCCACCGGCCTGCGCACCTTGGGCGTGCAGGTGGATGAAACCGACGACGGCGCCACCATCCACGGCGGCGCCGTGCTCGGCAGCGGCACCATCGAAAGCCACGGCGATCATCGCATCGCGATGGCGTTTGCCATCGCCGGGCAGCTCAGCAGCGGCCAGGTGCGGGTCAACGACATCGCCAACGTGGCCACCTCGTTCCCCGATTTCGATGGCCTGGCCACCGGCGCCGGGTTTGGGCTGCGCCAGGGCTGAGCAGTCGCGCGGGCCGCGCGTTGCCCGGCATGGCCGGGAAAAAAAAGGGAGGCCAATGGCCTCCCTTTTCGTTACGCGTCTGCTGCTGCCAGGTTAGCGCTCGGTGCGGAAATCCACCGGCACGCGCACCACGCTGGCCACGGCACGGCCGTTGTGCATGGCCGGCTCGAACTTCCAGTCACGCACGGTGTTGAGCACGGCGCGATCCAGGTCGCGATCACGCGAGCCCACACGCTGCACGATGTTGGCATCGGTCACCTGGCCGCGCGGGTCCACATTCAAGCTGGCCACCACGCTGCCCTGCACGCCATTACGCAGCGCCGAGGCCGGGTAGGACGGCTTGGCGTTGCTGGCCAGCGGGCGGGCATCGCGGTTGCGTGCCACCGGGGCGGCCTTGCGCTGGCTGGTATTGGCCGGTGCCACCTGGCGTGCCGCCGGGGCCGGGGCCGTGTTTGCCACCGGCGTTTCGGTGGCCGGCAGCATGCGCTCGCCAACCGGCGCGGTGGTGGTGTCATTGGGGTTGGCATAACGCAGCCAGACCAGCGCAGCGGCGAACATCGCCACGATCAGCGCCATCCACAACCACGGCGAGGTGCCGCGGCGGGCGGGTTCATCGGTGACGTCGCGCTGATGTTGCGGCGAAGCGTGCATGTCGTGGGCATGGGTAACACTCATGGCAGACTCCTGGTGTCGAGGTGACACCCGCAGTCTTGCCCGTGCACGGTTGCCGGTGTGTCAGCGCAACGTCAACGCGGCGACTGCATTGCCGGCGAGGTTCAGTTTGATGAGTCCTCGCCTAACACACGCCGTGAGGAACAGGCGAAGCGCGCGTTATTGCGGCTTGAAGTCGAACGGCACTTCAATGCTGCCCGGCACCGGCTGACCGTTGCTCTGCGCCGGCTGGAAGCGCCAGCGCCGCACCGCATCGGAGGCGGCCCGATCAAGATCGCGTGAACCGCTGCGCTGGATCACCGTGACGTTGGACGGATACCCGGTGGCATCCACGTCCACGCGCACCACCACGCTGCCCGCGTCACCCCGGCGCAGGGCCGCGCGCGGATACTCCGGCGGCGGCGACTGATCGGCGATCGGCTGCGGGCGGTCGCCCGGTGCCGGCGCCGCGGGCGCGGCATCGGCGACCGGGGCGGGCGCGGCGGCCGGCGGCGGAGCCGGGGCGGTTTCCACCAGCTGTGGCGTGTCCGCGCCGGCCGGCGGGGCCTTGGCATCGGGCATGTCGCTGGAGCCGGCAGCAGCGGCCAACGGCTCGGGCAGGGGTTCGATCTCGGCCACCTGCTGCGGCGTTGCCGCCGGGCCGGCCTTGTAGAAGTCGTCGTTGCGGCTGCTCAGCCACACCACCAGGAACAGCAGCACGCCAACGCCGAAGGCGATGCCGGCGATCATCAGGCTGCGCCGGGGCAGGTGGAAGGTGATGTTCTTGCCAGACGAAGAGCGGGAAGCGGACATGAGCCATACCGTAGTGAACAGCCCGATTCTGCCACGCCGGCAATGACTGAGGGGTACATGGCGGGCGCCGGGCGGCAGAAATCCGCGTAACAGGCGATAATCCCCCTCCAGACCCATACGCAGCCCCTTCGCCATGCTTGATCCAGCCCTGCTTCGCCAACACCCCGCCGACCTTGCCGAGCGCCTGCGCACCTCGCGCGGCTTCGAGCTGGATGTCTCCGGGCTGGAGTCGCTGGAGGCCGACCGCAAGCGCATCCAGGTGCGCACCCAGGAGCTGCAGAGCCTGCGCAACAGCCGCTCCAAGGCGATCGGCCAGGCCAAGGCCAAGGGCGAAGACGTCTCGGCGATCATGGCCGAAGTGGCCGCCTTCGCCGACGAACTGAAGGCCTCGGAAGTGGCCCTGGACGAACTGCGCGACACGATCGAAGCCATCGCCCTGGGCATTCCCAACCTGCCGGGCGACGACGTGCCGGCCGGCGCGGACGAAACCGAGAACGTGGAGCAGAAGCGCTGGGGTACCCCGCGCAGCTTCGATTTCCCGGTGTTGGACCACGTCGAGCTGGGCGCCCGCAACCGCTGGCTGGACGGCGAGACCGCCGCCAAGCTGTCCGGCTCGCGTTTCACCGTGCTGCGCGGCCCGATCGCGCGCCTGCACCGTGCGCTGGCCCAGTTCATGCTCGACCTGCACACCGGCGAGCACGGCTATGAGGAAACCAACGTACCAGCGCTGGTCAACGCCGACTCGCTGCGCGGCACCAGCCAGCTGCCCAAGTTCGAGGACGACCTGTTCAAGACCGCCGTGGGCGAGTCCACCCGGTACCTGATCCCGACCTCGGAAGTGCCGCTGACCAACATCGTGCGCGACGAGATCATCGACGCCGACCAGCTGCCGCTGCGCATGACCGCCCACTCGCTGTGCTTCCGCGCCGAAGCCGGCAGCGGCGGCCGCGACGTGCGCGGCATGATCCGCCAGCACCAGTTCGAGAAGGTGGAACTGGTGGCCGCCTGCACCCCGGCGCAGAGCGAAGACGAACACCAGCGCATGACCCGCTGCGCCGAAGTGGTGCTGGAAAGGCTCGGCCTGCCGTACCGCAAGGTCCTGCTGTGCACCGGCGACATGGGCTTTGCCGCGGTGAAGACCTACGACCTGGAAGTGTGGCTGCCCTCGCAGGACACCTACCGCGAGATCTCCTCGTGCTCCAACTGCGGCGATTTCCAGGCGCGGCGCATGCAGTCGCGCTGGCGCAACCCGGAAACCGGCAAGCCCGAGCTGCTGCACACCCTCAACGGCTCCGGCGTGGCCGTGGGCCGGGCCATGATCGCGGTGATGGAGAACTACCAGAACGCCGACGGCAGCATCACCGTACCAGACGCCCTCAAGCCCTACATGGGCGGCCTGGACATCATCGCCTGAGCCAGGAAAAACCCGCCAAACGGCGGGTTTTTTGTTGCCCGGCAGAGCCGCCCAAAGGGCGGCGTTCCGCCCGGCACGCGTAGCGCCACGCCATGCGTGGCTGAGGCTGTCCACGCCGACCCAGCCCACGCCAACGGCGACCAAGGCCCTCCTCGCACTGCAAAAAAAAGATGGCCCCGGAAGGGGCCATCAGGCGCAACGCCGGCAAGGGAGAGAGAACCGGCGCCGCGCACCACGCCACCACGACGAGGGGAGGGAGTGGCGTGGAGTTGCAGCGTGGCCAGCAGCCAATCAGGCAGCGGCCAGCTCACGCGGCTGCGGCAGCGCGGCCAGCGCCTGGGCGATGGCATCGGTGCGGTGCTGCGGCGAGTAGGCGATGCCCTCGGCGCGCACGAATTCCACATCGTCGATGCCGAAAAACGCGAACACCTGGCGCAGGTACGGGTCCTGGAAGTCGGTCGGGGCGCCGGTATGCAGGCCGCCGCGGCTGCTGGCCACGATCACGCGCTTGCCGCCGGCCAGGCCCACCGGGCCATTTTCGGTGTACTTGAAGGTCTTGCCGGCCACCGCCAGGCGGTCGATCCACGCCTTGAGGGTGGAGGCCACGCTGAAGTTGTACATTGGGGAGCCGATAACCACCACGTCGGCGGCCAGGAACTGCTCCAGCACCAGCGCCGCGTCGGCCACTTCAGCCGCGTCGGACTGGGCAAACGAGCTGCTGCGCAGGTGCGCAACGGGCTGGGCGTCCAGGTCGCGGTAGGTCACTTCCAGGCCCGGCACCTGGTCGCGCCACTGCTGCACCACGGCGGCGGAGAGCTGGCGGGAGACCGAGTTGTCGCCAAGCACGCTGGCATCGATGTGAAGAAGCTTCATGGCAGTCACCTGTTATCTGGGGAGGGGCGGGCAGGGCGCCGCCGACGGAGAACAGGTTAGGTTGTTGCTTGGCTGGGATAAAGGTGGTTGAATACCACGTATTGTTCTATATCTGGAACTTCGGTATGCACGACCTAAACGATCTCTACTACTTCGCCATGGTGGTCGACCACGGCGGTTTTGCCGCGGCCGAACGCGCGCTGGGCATCCCCAAATCGCGCCTGAGCCGGCGTATCAGCCAGCTGGAAACCGACCTCGGCGTGCGCCTGCTGCAGCGCTCCACGCGCCGCTTCGCCGTCACCGACGTGGGCACCAGCGTGCACCGCCACGCCCAGACCATGCTCGCCGAGGCCCAGGCCGCGCGCGAAGTGGTGGACCGGCTCAGCGCCGAGCCCCGCGGCCTGGTGCGCGCCAGCGTACCGGTGTCACTGGCGCAGATGCAGCTGCCCAAGCTGCTGCCCAAGTTCCTGGCCCAGTACCCCAAGGTGCGCCTGCAGCTGAACATCAGCAACCGCCGCGTGGACATCATCAATGAAGGCTACGACGTCGCCCTGCGCGTGCGTTCGCGCCTGGATGACGACGGCAGCCTGGTCATGCGCAGCTTCGGCCAGGTGCAGGAACTGCTGGTGGCCAGCCCGAAGTACCTCGACCGCGCGGGCCGCCCGAAAGACCCGGACGAACTGGCCAACCACGTCACCCTGAGCATCAGCGAAGACGAAGCCCGCCAGCGCTGGGAACTGCATGGCCCCGATGGCGCCGTGCGCCGGGTGGACCTGCAACCGCGCGTGGCCGGGTTCGACTTCCCGCTGCTGCAGAGCATGGTCAAGGACGGCTTCGGCATCACCATGCTGCCCGAGACCGTCTGCGCCGACGCGGTGCGCAGCGGCGAGCTGGAAGTGGTGCTGCCGGAATGGTCGCTGCCGCAGGGGGTGTGCCACGCCGTGTTCGCCTCGCGCCGCGGCCTGCTGCCGGCCGTGCGTGTGTTCATCGACTTCCTGGCCGAACACCTGCCGCCGCAGCTGGAGGCCTCGCGCCTGGATTGCGGTGGCGCGTGCGAGCGGGCCAAGGAGAAGATCAAGGCCAGTGCGCTGGGGGCGTTGGCGGTGGATGCGGGCTGAGCCCGACACCGGCCGGGTGGGCAAACCCCACCTGAAGTGCGAGAATGCGACCCCCGGCAAGTGCCGGGGAGCCATGCCGGAAGGGGCGCTGCCCCGACCGGATGCCCGGGTTGCAATGACCCGGGCACGCGGGGCGCGGCGTGCGCTACCGATACGGAGAGATGGCCGAGCGGTTTAAGGCACCGGTCTTGAAAACCGGCGAAGGGTCAAACCTTCCGTGGGTTCGAATCCCACTCTCTCCGCCAATCACGCATAACGCATTGATTCTAAGTACGAATTTTTGATGTGTCCTGATTGGTAGTCGGAAAGCATGCAGAGGCGACAATCGCATGCGAATCCCTCACCATTTGAGTCGGTCCGAGACCGGTCGCTGGTCGTTCGTCCAGCACGTTCCTGTTGACCTCCAAGCCGTGCTCGACTGCCGGCTGATCAAACGCACCCTCCGAACGAAAGATCTAGCCCAGGCCCACGTGCGTGCGGTCGTGCTGGGCGCAGGCTATGCTCGGCGCTTCGCACAGTTGAAGGATCAACGCGTGGCCAAGCTCAGCAAAACGAATGCTGACCTCCTCATTGATCGTTTGACGAGCGCTGAGAACCTTCGAGAACTCACGTTGAACCGGACCCGTGCAACGGACGGGACGGTCACCGAGCAGTGGCAGATCGACAGCCCCAAGGACTTGAAGCGCTACCGGTAATTCATGGAGTTGGAGACGATGGCGGCAACACGCCAGCAGCCTGCAGTAACCCGCCGGGGGCCGGCTCGCGAGATCTGGCCGCAGGCGACCCGCGCACCCGCAGCGTCACCGGCCCAGGCTCTTCCGCTGCATCCAATGGCGTCTTTGACTACGCAAAAGACGGCGTTCACATCGTTCGATCGAGGCCAAACCCATGAATCATAGTTTTCGATCCGAAATAATACTCAGCGTTAACCGCGCCTTGCTGGGTGAAGTGTTTCCCGCCTTGGTGGGGGTTTGCTGCCGCATTGAAGGTGAAGGGAGGTTTGAGCTGACGTTCTTTGTGGATGCTGAACCTACTGCCTTGGTTGAAGAGGATATCTCCTGCATTGAGACGGAAGTCATCGCTGACTTTTCTGACAGTGTTGAGGTGTCGCATAGGATTGAAGTGTCGCCGAAGCCTGGGCTTCCAACGTCAAGCTCGTTTTGGATATTTCTTCGACGCTATGACAGATCTCCATCGGACGCCGTGACAAGATCCGATGATTGACAGAACGCGCTTGTGCCTGAAGCAGAACGCAGGCTGCCGCCGCTTGCTTGCGGAACACGATGGCCTGGTGGCTCCTACATCGAGGTGGCGAGGCTGGCGAGCGCCGAACATGGAAACCCTATGTAGCCAGGGTGACGTGGGCAGGCACGGCATCGCCAGAGACGTTGGACACGTCTGAAGCACGTGGCGTCGGCCGCAGAGACCTGCGCACCAGGGCCGATGTCCGCTGGGTCGGTATGACATGAAAAGTGAATAAGCGCGCGGTAAGGAGGTGTCCCTAAGTGAGCATTGGTCTCCGCTGTCGTGCACGCACAAGAAAAAAATCGGATATGACGCTCATTGCATGTCTTCTCGTCGCACCTTTGATTCCGGCGCCGTTAATGCATGCGCGGCATGCACCTTGGGAAGACCATTCCCGGCACGACCGCACCCAGGACTGGCTATGATCGAGGAAACATCCAAAGGAAACCGCCGAACAGGCCTTCTGCAACGCAGAGAATGGGTTGGATCGGTGGTAATCCGATCCCACCCTCTCCGCAACTGCTCCCCGAATCATTGATTTGAAATCAGAGTCCTGATTTCGATGGGAAGGCAGGAAGCATGCAGACGAAACACGTAGCGGTTACCGATCGTTTGCGATCAATAAGTACGCTTCCAGAACATTGGCGCGTTCGCAGAGACGGGAAATTTCTCGCTGCATGACTTGAAAGCTGCTTACCGTTTCGCTGCCATAGAGTGACGCCTCGAAGGTAGTGCTGGTGCTGTGGAAATCCAGCCAGGCGCGTTCGGCGCGGATCAGATTTTCCTTGTCCGTACCACGCTGCTTGCTGAGCAGCGAATTGTAAGCGGCGTTCAATCGCGCGTCTTGTCGCTTCTTCTCCGCAGATTGACATTCAGCAAGGGCGATGCTGTCTGACTCCGCTTTTTCAACGCAGCCATAGAACACATTGCTGATGCCTGCGGGCGCTTGACGTTTGATGACCTGAGCGGTGCTTTCATACGCCTGTGCGCCCGATGCATACATAACGAGTGCAAGGCCGAGGGTGAAGGTTCTGGTTGCTGTTCTCATGCGGGAAAATTTCCGTCCGTAGGATGCATCAAGAAAGAATGGTTTTTGTTTGAGTGGCTTGTCGCCTGCAATCGCACTCCAGCGGTCCTCCCACACAGGCGCTGGAGCGCTTGGCGCTTGCTGTTGTCCTCTGCCGTTACCCGGGATAGGAGCACATCCTGCAACCGCGCGCCCGCCAATCGGGTGAAAACCCGCCGGGCAGTTTCCTTCGGCATGCGCGGCAGCGCTGACGCACGTAAACCAACGTAGTGCGCCTGGAACACTGACACGCTTCAAGTACGAACTCCTTGGCGTTGATAGGACCGGATGGCATCCTGAGCAGGCGATTGATTGGACGGTTGAACCCTCCACCGCCAACGTGTCGTGACCGTCGCGTAACCGCTTCAGCCAATGGCTATGCACGTCCTTCTGGTCGCCGGGGCTCAGGCAGTGCTCAATCCCGTAGGCTGTTATTTTTCGTCTATAAACCAATGGCAGTCAAGCGACGGAAAAAGACGCCGCAATGGACCGTGCCACCAGCGACCTGCGCCGATGGATCATCCGTTCCCGGAAACACTAAGACGCGACCTGTCGAACCGGCGTTCTGCGACGGTTTGCATGGGTTTGACCCGGCGTCATCCAAACCCACTGTCCCCTGGTTCACGCATACGCATCCCCCGATGTGAGTCATTCGCCAACGGGTCGCTGGGCCTTTGCCCAGCGCGCCCCACGGACCGTCAGGCCGTACTCGCCTGTATGCCAGGTTCTGTCGCGAGGTTGACGAGAGAGGGGGGGAGTGCAGCTATTGTCCATCGCTGCCCTGCGTCCTGGTCACTGCGGGGGTTTGCCAGTGGCCATCCAGCAATGCGGGCTTGGGACGGTAGTAGCGCATGAACATCACGAACGGGCCGTTGGGTGCTGGCAGCCAGTTGGCCTGCCTGTCCTTGCCAGGTGACTGGGCCTGGATGTAAATCGTCAAACCGCCATCTGCGTCTTTCTTCAAGCCCGGCAACATTGGCGAGTTGATGAGATAGCGGTTGATCGGATTCCTGACCAGCAACTGCTGCGGCAAGTCATACATCGTGACCGACCAGAACGCGTCAACGGGCGGCAATTGGTCCTTGGCGAAGCGCAGCGTGTACGAGGCTTTGCTGCCGTCCAGTGGTTGGCCATCGGAATCCTTGTCCAGAATCGGATACATCGCCTCTTCGCGGGAGTTCGCGCCGATGCCTACCTGGGTGCCGGTGGCGCGGGCGACGTAGTCGTTCTTCAGGAAGTCCCGGTTGCCGAACAGGGCATCGGTCTTTCCCCCCAGCGAGGCGCGCCTGTCATCGATCTGCCTCTGCCCCTCAGCCATGCCCTGCTTGAGCGCAGCCTGCATTGGCGGCGGCAGCCGATTGGCGTCGAATGGTCGGCCAGGCTCGATACCCAACCGGGCAAAGCGCGCATGCAGGGCAGATTCGCTGGGATGCGGGGGCTGCGCGAACTGCAGCAGGAACGCCAACTGGTTGAAGAACTCCAGTGAGGTCCTGTCCTGCGCGGGCGGCGTTGGTTTTATCCATTCGATGGCAGGAGCCGGTGGCGGCGCTGGCGTCCCCGCGAACGCTGACAAGGGCTGCACCTTGTAGCCGGCCTGTATTTTCTTCACGTTGTCCAGGTCCGCGGCGTTGAACAGTTGCGTGCGCCCGACCACGCTGACCAGATCGGTTTCAGACCGGATCACCTTGGTAATGCCTTTGGGTGCCTCGCCCTTCCACCCTGGCCCAGCGATGAGAAAGCTGCCGCCGTCATTCCCGGTTGCGCGGCTGCCGATGTAGTCAAAATTGAAGGTGTAGAGATCCATCAGCTGGAATACGAAGTAGCGGTCCTTCGCCATCTTCGGCACAGTGATGACCACCGGTTCCGCGCGCAGATCCAGCATGGCGAAGGAGTAGGGCGTGTCCGAGTTGGGCGTGACGAACGCGGTGTCGTCCGGGGTGAATACCCGGGCGATGTTCAGGATGGAGTTGAACGGGCCCTTGTACTGCGGGTTGGCGGTGTCGACGTTGAACGCATAGACGGTCTTGTAGGTGTCCACCATCGGAACCCCGTAGACATAAGCGTCTCTGGCGGTCTGCTTGGCCTCTTCCAGCGCTGATGCGTCTGCCGGCGCTTGAACGGGTGGAGCCGGTTGGCCGGCGATGGTGGCCGTATTCTTTTCCTTGTCGGTCGATGCTCGCTCGCTACAGGCGCTGAGTGTCATGCAACCGGCAAGGGCAAGGAGCATCCCGATCCCCGGAGCGGATGCAATTCGATGGTTGCGCATGCTGTCTCTCCCTGGTGGTCTGGTTCGCCGACATGGGGTGTGCGGGAATCACGGCGTATCTGTGTCGATCGGCTGCAGCGGGGGCAGATTCCACGTGCCGTCGATGGCAGCAGGGCTCGGGCCGTATACGCGTCCCACCGCGCTGTAGGGACCGGCGGGCGCCGGCAGCCAATTGCTTTCCTTTTCCTTGCCAGGCGAAACGTGGCCGACATACAGGGTCAGCCCGCCATCGGCGTCATACTTGAGGCCGGGAGTCCGGTCGCCAATGGAATAGCGCTTCAATTCATTGGCGTAGAGGAAGCGATCCGGCAGGGTGTAAAGCGTGACGGACCAGAAGAACTTGGCGGGGGGCAGGGCGTGCCTGCTGAAATGGATCATTGACGCCTTGTTGCCGTCACCCTCGTAGCCGCCATACCACGCCTCGTCGATCGAGTTCCCATAGAGACCCTTCTCGGCCGCGATGGCCCGCGTAAGATAATTGTTCTTAAGGAACGCGCGCGAGCCGAACAGGCCGTTGGACGAGAGCATCGTCTTGGCCTTCTCGGACATTTCCGCCTTGGCATCTGCCACGCCTGCATCGATCGCGGCCAACCGCGATGGGGGCAACGTCTTGGCGTCGAACGGAAGCCCGGGGCCGATGCCAATCCTCGCGAAACGCTGCATAAGCGCGGTCTCACTTGCATGCGGCGGCTGGGTGAACTGAAGCAGGAAATTGAGATAGCCGATGAAGTCGTGCGAATGGGCTTTGTCAGCATCATAGGGAGGGAATTGGATCTCCGGTGCTGCCGCCGGAGATTGGGTCTTCAGATAGGCACTGAGCGGCTGAAGCTTCATCCCCGCCTGCACTTTCTTGACGTTGGCGATGTCGTCGGGGCCGTTCAGCGCTATGCGCGTGAGCGTCATCACCAGAGCAGTTTCGGAGGGAAACACCTTCTTGATGCCCTTCGGTGTTTCACCCGTCCAGCCGGGACCGGCGATCAGGTAGCTGGCGGCGTCGTTACCCGTGGCCCGCGAGCCGATATAGGCGAAGTTGTATGTGAACAAGTCGACCCACTGCTGGACGTAGTAGCGTCCCTCCGGCACCTTGGGAACGGTGACCACCCAGGGTTCAGCGCGCAGGTCCAGCCAGGCCCACGAATAGGGCGTGTCGTTGTTGGGGGTCACAACGTCATGGTTGTCGGGCGTATAGAGCTGCGAGTAGTGCCTGAATTTTCCGAAGCCACCGACGTACTCCGGAGCAGTGGGAGAGGCCACCTGCTTGTAGAGGGTGTTGTAGTTTTCGAGCATCGCAAACGCGTAGATGTAGGCATCCTTGGCGATTGCTCGCGCCTCCTCCTGCTCGCGGTCGTTGGCTGTCGCTTGGTCTGGTTGTGTGCGAGGAACCGGCGCGGATTTCGCGCGATCCGGCTCGCTCTCCTGCCGCTGGCACGCTGGAAGGAACATGACCATTGTCACCAGAAGCAACGGACCGCAAGACATGGGGCGCATGGACTGAGCTCGCTTGGGGCGGGGCGGGGTGAATGGAGATCCGACTCGCAGGCACAAGCGCCATCGCTGGGCGCAGGCAATGCACTACGTTCGTGCGTGCAGAGGTATGAGAAGGTCTAACGCCACTGTGGTCTCTCTGCCACACAGGTGACAAGAGCGTATCCACTGTCTCCCGCTCAGTATTTCTACTGACGTGGCGGCTTGGCCTCGAGGGCATGTGCGTTTCTGGAGGCGCAGGGAGCGCTTAATGCTCACCGGGTAGGCCCGCAAGTAGCAAAGAAGTGCCAGTGACTGCGATGGCAGTCAGCCTGCAGCCTTGGATTCCAGCTGAGCGTTCAACAAGCGGGTCAAGTTGCGTCGCGCAAAGTAACCCTGCAGTTGTCGCGCTTTGATGGTTCTTGCCTTCAGTCGAGCGTGGCCATCTGCGCGATGCTCAATGCCGTAGCAGCGCGAAGCCCCACACAACTCTGCCTGGCTCGCGGTGACGGTCACCACGGTCACTTCCAGGCTGGTGAAGGCGGTCTCGGCGGCGATGTCCGGGTTCTCCGTGCTGGCGCGCTCGATCAGGGTCCGGAATCGCCCCAGGTCTCGTTCGCCGCCACTACTGAGCGCCCCCACGTTGGTGGCACGGCGGACATCATCATCGTCCCCGGGAGCAGCGTGGCTCCATCTCTCTGTGCGTTCGGGAATGACCGCGCGCACGACCTTGCCGGCAGGGTCGATCAGATCGATAACCACATCGAGCAGGTAGACCGGTTCCAGCCCCAGGTTGGTCACGAAACAGTGCGCATCCAGGTCCTTGCCCGCGCCCGACGTGATCAGGATGGACGGTCGCTGCTGCCGGCGGTAGCTGCGCAGGAAGAAACTCAGGTAGACGACCCAGATCAGCGCCGTCACGCAGGTCATGGCGGCGGTTATCAGGGGCGCGAAATGAAGCAGGTTCTGAAGCACGTTCTGGTTGATCCCATGGGTCGACGCATGTAGGCACGCTGCCGGTCATGTTCGCCCTTGAACCGCTTGCACCCCGTGAAGCGCCTCGCTCCCGCGGGCCTGGCTCCCCGCAATCCATGACCGGGTCGATCTCGACGGGGCGGTCTCTACGAGTAACGACCGGCAAGCTTCAGCCAAGCAACCAGCGCCGTAAACGCGGGCGAGGGCTGCCGGCGGTTGGGGTAGTACAGGTGGTAGCCGGGGAAGGGCAAACACCATTTGTCCAACACGGCAACCAGCCTGCCCGCGGCAATATGCTCCTTGACCATCGGTTCGGGCGCATAGGCCAAGCCCAGTCCGTCCACGGCGGCATTGACAACGTGGGTCATGCTGTTGAACACCAGTTGGCCTTCGCCGCGTACGGTGAACTCCTTGCCCCCCTCCTCGAACTCCCAGGCGTAGATGGCACCGCTTGGACGGTGCCGAATGTGTACGCATCGGTGTTGCATGATGTCGGCGGGTTTCCCCGGCTTCGGATGCTTCTCGAAGTAATCGGGAGATGCAACCACGACCAAGCGCCAATCCGGCCCAACCCTGACCGCGATCATGTCCTTGCTGAGCGCCTCGCCCAGCCGGATGCCGGCGTCGAAGCGTTGTTCCACCACGTTGGTGAACCCGTAGTCCACGTAGAACTCAAGCGTGATATCCGGATACTCAGCGAGGAACCCGGCAAGCCGTGGACGGATGATGGTCTCCATGGAATCGTCCGTGCAGGAGATCCGCAGGGTTCCGGCCGGGCGGTCGCGCAGATCCCCCAGCGCTTCGACGCTTGCGCCGATGGCCTCGAAGTGCGGTGCGATGGAGCGCATCAGCCGCTCGCCCGCCTCGGTAGGGGAGACGTTGCGCGTAGTGCGGGCCAGCAGCCGGATGCCCAGGCGTTCTTCCAGCAACCGCATCGAGTGGCTGAGCGCAGAGGCAGTCACCCCCAGACGAACGGCCGCCTTGGTGAAGCTCTGCTCCTGTGCCACTGCCAGAAAGGCCTGGAGGTCGTTGGTCTTCACAGCGTTCATGACCAATTGTGAGCTGAATTCAGTAATGCATCAACTTTTACCTCGCTTATCGAGGTAGCCGTCGGCGACTATCGTGGTGACACCCGTCCGCTGAGGTCTCCCGCGCATGAAACCGAACCGTCTTGGCTGTCTGATGGGTGCGGTGATACTTGTCGGCATGCCGGTACAGCGGGGTCATGCACAGGAAGGAAGAGCTATGAATACTGAGTCGCACGTGTTCTCTGCCACCGTATTGGATCTCCGGCAGCAAGCGATCATCCCGATGAGCGCCTCCGCAGCCGCCGGCGACATGGCAAGCCTCCGGGATGCCGTGAATCACGCTTTGGACGCGGGATTGAGCGTGGCCGAAGCGCGGGAGATCCTCGTGCAGGTCTACGCCTATGCGGGGTTTCCGCGCAGTCTGAATGCGTTGAGCGAACTGATGAAGGTGGCAGAGGCCCGGAGGCAGCGCGGCCTCCAGGATGAAATGGGTCGCGAGCCGGGCCGGCCGATCCCCAGAGGCGACGCGCTGCTCGCCGCAGGCACGGCCAATCAAACCAAGCTGGCTGGTGGGCCGGTCTCCGGGCCATTGTTCGATTTTGCACCGCAGGCAAATGAGTATTTGCGTACGCACCTGTTTGGCGACATCTTCGAGCGTGACAACCTCGATTGGCAAAGTCGCGAGTTGGCTACGGTCAGCATGCTGGCTGCCATGTCAGGGGTAGAGCCGCAGTCGCAGTCGCACATTGGTATCAGCATCAACATAGGGCTGCGCCCAGAGCAGCTGTATGGGCTCGCGGATGTTCTTGAAGCGCGCTTCGGCCTGGAGGCCGCCGAGCGCGTCCGCCTCGGTATTCAACGTCACGTGGAAGCCCGGCGCGAATGATGTTCAGGCGAGAGGCTTCGTCGAGTGGCATGGACGAACTGGAGGGTTAAGTGAACAACATACTCATCGGCACGTTCATCAGCATGCTGGCATGCGCCTTCAGTGTTGGCGCTGAGGAGGCACAGATGACGAGGCTCTCAAAGATCACCGTCCATGCAGACCATCTCCCCGCGTATCGAGCTGCCCTGGCTGAAGAAGTTCGCGCCTCCATGGCGCTTGAGCCAGGAGTGCTGTCGTTGTACGCGGTGTTTGACAAAGAAGATCCGACGCGGCTGACAATCCTTGAGATCTATGCGAGCCGGCAGGCTTACGAACAGCACGTAAAGAGTTCGCATTTCCTCAAATACAAGGACGGCACCCTGCACATGGTCAGGTCGCTGGAGTTGGTTGATGTTGATCCTCTCTTACCGGATCTGAAGATCAAGTAGCGGTCGGCCTGGCGTCGGGCAATGCAATAGGCCAGGAGGTGTGTCGCCACCTGCAGCATGCCGCTTTCATGACGCCGCTGACGCACGCTTTCATTGCCTGGCTTGCTCGTGCGCAGGATTATCGGTGTCCGCTGGTGGCCGACAGCGGACATCAGGACTACCTAAGCGGCTGGCCCGGTGCTAACGTCCGATTTCGACCCAAAGCGGACAACCGGAGAAGGCATGGCCGGCACCAAAGTCAACTTGGCTGACTTTCCATTATCCGCAGACAGCCTCGTTCGCCTCCTGCGCGAGGGCAGAGACGGAGAGGAAGCGAGATCACCGACCAGGCAATCGCAGATTGGTGTTACGACCTGTTCTCTGCCATCGACTGTAAGCGTCACGTCGCGGATGGAAGGTACTCGACTGAGGCTGCGAGGGAAGTCGCGTACTCCGTCGCGCTGCAGTTCGAAGCTGACTTTCTCAATGTCACGGGAAGGGTGTTCGATGCAGCGATCTATCGATCGTGGCTGGCAGAGCTGGGACTCTAGTAACGCAGAAGCTCGTTTGACGCGCGCCGCGGTCTTGCTTGAAGCGTCATCGGATGACTGCTTCTGGCCGAAAGCAGACGCGCCGACGCCAGGCAACGCCACCAAGACTGCTAGAGCCCGCTCTCGACCCATAGCGGCATTCGTGCCGCCGCCGATCCTACCGCTGGGTCCGGTAATGCGCTGGCTTGTTAGCTGGACCCAAGCGCCCTAAGATCGAGCCGTATTAGAGGGAAAGTCCACCAAACGGTGCTTTGAGGGCAAGTCGTATAACCGGACCCACGGGTCCGCCTAGTAGGTAGTTAGGTGGCCTTGAAAACTTTAGGGGTGCGTGACAAATGCTAGAGAAATTCCTCTATGCCGTTTTCGGAGCACTGATAGCGGCATTGGGGTTTTTCGTGCGGCGCCGCATCGAGCAGAAGCCCATGTTCGAACAGATCGATAAGCAGCAAAAGCTGCTCGCTCTGAAGAAGAACTTAGAGGCGTCAGGTACTACCCTTGATGATCTGAAGGTGCTTGAAGACACGATTATGGGAAAGGCCAACTCAGCGAAGACACTGGCCGCCGCCTACCAAGAGCAGGCCGTCCAGATCTACGCCACTGATCACTCGGAACACATGACTCAAGCGGACATGAATCGGCATGCCGCAGCGTCGTTTCACAGAGCCGAAGAAAGGCTTGCCGCTCTGGTCGAAGATTTGCGACAGCATCTTTCTGGTGGCAGCCTAGACGCATTCGAGAATTCTCAGCAGGCGTGGCTTCGATATCGCGAGGCTAGCGCTGAGTTCCAGTCCAGCCAGTACGACGGCGGGAGCATCCAGCCTCTCATCCACGCCAGCGCGCTAGAGAGCGTGACCATCTCGCGGATCGTCGAGCTCGAGCCTCGGCTTAAGGAGCTGCAGACAATATGAGGCGGCCACTTAACAATTCATTCAAGCCAACGCCACTTCGCGGCGCGGCTTAATTCAGGCGTTAGGCGTCATGGAAGATTCCAAGATTCACCAAATTTGGGCTGATCTCGTGTGCGGCGATCAGCACTGCTGCTTTTGTGGAGCATGGATAGAGCAGGACCTGCAACCAATCTTGTTGCCGCTCGCTGCAGACGCGATTCAAGCCCTCAGCGCTCACGGCTCCTGCTTAAAGCAGCGCCTTGATAAAGCTGTTCCGTATCTTTCTCCCAGCGAGGCGTGCGAGTGATGACGCCTAACAATCCATTCAAGCCGACGCCGCTATGTGGGGCGGCTTAATTGCAGAGTTAAACGTCCGCTCCTGGCCGAAACCGGACGCCCCGCCGGGGGCGGGTTCGTTGTCGCCAGGTACGAAATTGTAAGACCCGCGCCGCGCCCTACGTATGCTCGATCAACATAATGGCGGTGGTGCCGGCTTCAAGCGCTTCGAACATGTGGGGCTGGTCCGCTGAGTAGCTCGCGTAGTCGCCTGCGGACAGTTCGACGGGGTGGTCGGTCGGCCCCAACTGGGCTCGCCCGCGACACAGCACGACGTGTTCAATCGTGCCGGGCGGATGCGGTTCAGACAGGCGAGGCGCGCCAGGCTCGACCGCGAGCCGATAGAGATCACGCTGCACACCTATTGGACAGACTGCCAGCAGGGTGGCCGCGTAGTGGGCCTGCTCCGACGCCACCGTGGCACCTTCATTGGCGCGGATGACCTGGACGCGGGTTTTAGGTTGGGCGATCAACCGGGTCACCTGGACGTCCAGTGCCATCGCCAAGGTCCAGAGCGTCTCCAGGCTCGGGTTTCCGACACCCGCCTCAAGCTGCGACAAGGTGGATTTGGCGATGCCAGCTCGCTTGGCCAACTCGGAAATGGACAGGCCCACGCGCTCACGCTCGCGTCTGAGCGACGCGGACAGCAGGCCGATGGGCGAGGGCGGGGCAGTGGGGGAAGAAGAGGGCATTTCGTTCTCTATCGGAAACGATTGTTCGGTTTGACGAAAGGCGTCGCTATGGACATCATATCGTCCAAACGTTTGATATGTCGAACGACCTGCTCCTCTAAAGGATCTGCCAATGAACATCCGGACTCGGGGAATCCTGGAGATGACCACAGCGATGGTCATCTCCGGCACGGTTGGTTGGTTCGTGCTCGAAACCCGGATGCCGCCTGCTTCCGTCGTGTTTTGGCGCTGCGCTTTCGGAGCGGGCGCCATGCTGTTGGTTTGTGCTGGCTTGGGTCTGTTGCGTCGGGGCGTATTGAATCGACGGCAGGCTGGACTGGCAGCGGTAGGCGGCGTCGCGTTGATCGTCAACTGGATCCTGCTGTTTTCCGCCTACGCGCATGCGTCCATCGCGGTTGCCACCGTGACCTATCACACCCAACCCTTCATGCTGGTCGCCATTGGCGCGCTGTTCTTCGGCGAAATGCCGACGGCGAACAAGATCGGGTGGCTGAGTGTGGCCTTCGGTGGGGTTGTGCTCATCGTCATCGGTGGCCAGCAGGTGGGCTCGCACGCGCCGGGCTACCTGTCCGGCATCGGTCTGGCGCTGGCGGCTGCGTTCTTCTATGCCATCGCCGCGGCCATAACCAAGCGTCTCAAGGAGGTGCCACCGCACGTGATCGTCGCCATCCAGATGATGGTGGGCAGCGTGCTACTGGTGCCGTTCGCGACCTGGCCCGATGGTGCGCCTTCGCCGCATGCCTGGGGGCTATTGATGGCGATCGGTTTCGTCCACACCGGCCTGATGTCTACACTGCTCTATAGTGCGATCCAGAAGATACCGACCGCGCTGGTGGGTGTTCTCTCGTTCGTCTATCCGATCGTCGCCATCATTGTCGATGCCTGGGCCTACGGCCGCCTGCTGGGCGCGATACAGGTCGTCGGAGCCGTTGCGATCTTGGCCGCCGTGGCAGGAATGAATTTCGGGTGGACGCTTTTCCGGCGCGAGCGCAGTAGTCCCTAGCCTGGGCTGGAACCTCGGGACGACACCAAAGAGGCGGCCATCGATGCTCTTGTCGCGTTCTTGAAGCCGAAAGCCAAGGTCCATGGCGCGTTCGGACCTGGCCCGTTGGTATCGGACCACATCGGAGAAGCCGCCTCCTCCATCACCACTAGCCACCCAGCCTCGACGTTCAGCGGAGTTTTTTGGTGCGCCTTTGGTTGTGATGCGGAATGCGTGCCGAGGCGACTGGCGTATGCGCCTCCCTCACCCTTTGAGTCGGTGCGAGACCGGTCGTTGGTCTTTCGTCCAGCGTGTTCCTGTCGGCCTTCATGGCGTGCTCGACTGCCGGCGGATCACGATATGAAAAATGTTGCATTGCGCGAGGCGTGAGGGCCAGGTATACAAAAAGGCAGCGCCGATACCAACTGGATTGCAAGATGGAAGCCCGCAGCAATGAGCTTTGACATGATTATTTTGAAGCCTACAGATCTGAGTGAAAACGATCTGTATGCGGTTGAGGATGTGCTGGATATTGGATCCCCTGAGGCCGTGATCACATTTCTGGAGCAGGTGTTCCCTGGAAGCACCCACGGTGCATTTTTGGATGGTGAGCGCTACGCGCTCGAGTCCGCTCAGGCTGGAGATCCAGTGACCTCCATCCACCTTGCTCTCAGATACGGCCAAGCCTGGTCTGAGGCGGCCTGTTCTGATTTCATGGACCGGCTCTCGAGGCTCTGCGAATTGCTCCAATCAGTCGCTTTTGCGGTCTCCGATAACTCACGGATGGCACCTCCCTGCTAAGGATGGAGAATCGCGCCATCTGATCGCCAGCCTGGATTCACTTGGCCGCAATCGATGCCTGGAGCGCCGCAGCCAACGCGGCGTCGCCGTTGACCAACTCGGCCCACTGCAGTTCCACTCCCTTTCTCCGCCCCTTCAGCACGAGCTTGAGCCCGCTCGGGTCGATCGTCAGTGTGTACGTATCGTCGCCGACCTGCAGTTCTCTACGGATCGCTTTGTCGAGCGGGGTCATGTCCAGCTCCTGCTTGAAGGGGGGGGCGGGAGAAAGATGCTGGCAGTGGAGAACGCCTGCGATCCTGCCGCCGCACTCAGGCCGGGTAGGCGGGGAATCGCTCGCCGGGGTGGCGCTTCTTCCACTCGGTATGGGCGACGGTTCCTTCCCAGGCGAGGAATGCTGCGGGTGGGCGCCCTCGCCCAGACCACGTTTCACCACTGAACGGCAGCCAGAATCGGGGCGTCAGGTCTTCCTTGGGCGCCTTGGGAACCTTGGGAGCCTTGGCCTGTGCAGGCGGTTTCGGACGGGCGTTCGCGCCGGTCGCTTCGCGGATCCTGCGCTGCTGTGCTGGGCTGAAATCCTCGAAGTAAGCGTCCAGCAGCAGGCCTACGCGCTTGTAGGCTTCCTTGGTGGCTGCACGGAGAAGTGCCTTTTCAGTTGCTGTTCCCGGCAGGAACGCGCTGGCAGGGACGTCCAGTGGCGATGCGGAGGGGGTGTTCGAGGGCTGGCGGGGCATGGGGGTCGCGTTGAGTGCAGAGCTGGCGCCAACGATACCAAATAGCGGGTCGATCACTTCTGATGGGGCCTGCTGGGCATCGCAAGCCGTTCCCGATCCCGTGACAGGATCACAGTCAGCCGGCGTTGCCTCCGTATCGCCCCTGCGACGCCGCGCATTCACTCTAGCCCCATGACGAAAGCAGACATCGGAAAGGCGCGCTGGGCGCGCGCACGGGCGGCCTCGCTGTGGCAGCAGGCCGACGCACTGGACCTGCAACGCGGTGGCGACTGGCGGGCGAGGGCGAGTCGACGCACTACCACCGATCGCCTTCGAACAGAGGCGGCGCGCTTCGATGGGATCGCCAACCGACTGCAGCCCGTTGACGACGCCCAGGCGGCTTAAGCAACTGACCCCAAAAGCGGACCCCCTATGGCGAGGTCAGGGCGCGCCCGCGCCTGGTCGCGCCAGGCGAGTGCCCCATCACGCGCTTGTAGGCCCGACTGAACGCTGCCTGCGAGGCGTAGCCCAGACGCTCTGCCACTACCTCGATGGACAGGCTTTGGTGGGTCAACCATTGGCTGGCCAACTGCATGCGCAGCTCAGTCACGTAGCGCAGGGGCGCGGTTCCGATGACAGTCTGGAAGCGTTCCGCAAAGACAGACCGTGAGATGTTGGATTCCGCCGCCAGCGCGTCGACGGTCCAGTCACGCCCCGGATCTCTGTGCAGGGCGAGCAACGACAGCGATAGACGCGGGTCGCGCAGGGCCATGACCAGGCCGGATGCGCCGTCGCAACCGCGCTCGACCCAGTCACGAACGATCATGGCGGCCACTGCATCCGCCAGCCGCGCGAGTATGCCTGCATAGCCAATACGCCCCGAGCACACCTCGCGCTTCATCGCGTCGACCATCGGCAACAGCCCGGGGAACTGCGTGGCGTTGCCATCGGCCAACATCACCGCCGGCATCACCTTGCTCAAGCCTTGCATGCCGCCCAGATCGAACACCATGCAGCCGTGGAAGAGCACCGCGCTGGGCACGGCATGGGTGCTCGGGCAGGTGTCAATGCCGCTCACCGCCTCACCCAGCGGGGCGGCCTCTATCGTTTCAAGGCACTGGACGGGGTGGTCGTCACTCGACAGCAACGCGTGCCCCTCCCCGCGGGGAACAAGCACGACATCCCCGGCGGAGAGACGGTGTTGGCTGCCGTCCTCGCCACGAAGAATGGCCGTGCCCACGGCCAGGTAATGGAAGTAGGCATGCTCTGGCTTCGGGGGAAATCCAAGCCCAAAGCTCGGCCCGGTCTGAATGCGTCGGTACTGGACGCCGTGCAGCCGCATGCCGGTCAGCAGTTCGCTGATCAGGTCGGTGGGCTGGGGTAGGGCGTGGCTCATCGAGGTGGTCAGGGGTTTCGATCAAAAAGACAGGTCAGACAATCATAGATCATCCTGAAGTGGCTCCCTAGACTCTCGGCTGCACGATTGCACTGGGATCTTTGATGAGTAATGACGTAAATGCCGCAGGCGCGGCTGATTCTGTGGCCTGGAGTAGCGGGGAGCCTTCTTCGTCGGCATGGGTGGCGGTGTTTTCGCTGGCCATGGGTGTCTTCGGGTTGCTCACGGCCGAGTATCTGCCTGCCAGCCTGTTGACGCCGATGGCGGCGGACCTGGGGGTGTCGGAGGCGCTGGCCGGGCAAGCCGTGACCGTCACTGCGGTTGTGGCCCTGTTCGCTGGCCTGCTGGTGCCGCGGCTGACCCGTTCGATAGACAGGCGGCTGGTGCTGCTGAGTTTCACCGGCTTGATGATTCTCTCCAACGCCTTGGTGGCGTTGTCGTCCAGCATGGGCGTGCTGCTGGTGATGCGCGTGCTTCTGGGCGTCGCGCTGGGCGGCTTCTGGAGCATGGCAGCGGCCGTGGCCATGCGGTTGGTGCCGCCACAGCGCGTGCCTCGCGCGCTCTCCATCATCTTCAGCGGCATTGCGGTCGGCACGGTGGTCTCGGTTCCGTTGGGGAGCTACCTCGGCGGACTGCTGGGTTGGCGCAGCGCGTTCTGGGCGGCGACGGCGGTAGGTGGACTCACGTTTGCGTTCCAGTGGTTCACGCTGCCCCGAATGGCCCCGCGCCAGGCGGCAGTCCCCGAGTCGGTGGTGGGGCTCCTGCGCCGGCCAGGCGTTGCGGTGGGAATGCTGGGCTGCGTCCTCGCGCACACCGGTCAGTACTCGCTCTTCACCTACATCCGCCCAACGCTGGAAAGCCTGGGGCAGATGAGCGCCGATGGCCTGGCGCTGATTCTGCTCGGATTCGGTGTGGCGAACTTCGTTGGCACCCTGCTGGCCGGCTGGCTCATGGAGCGCAGTTTGAAAGTCACGCTGGTGCTCATGCCGGCCTTGGTGGGCGCAGCCGCGCTGGGCATGCTCCTGTTGCCGGTGGGCGTGGGCGGGCTATCGGTCCTGGTGGCGCTCTGGGGCCTCGCCTTCGGTGGCGTGCCCGTGGCCTGGTCGAGCTGGGTTGCGCGTGCGGTACCGGATCAGGCCGAGAGTGCCGGCGGGATGGTGGTCGCTGCGGTGCAGTCTTCCATCGCAGCGGGGGCCGCCTTGGGCGGTCTGGTGTTTGGGTTCGGGGGCATTGTTGCTGTCCTCACCGTGGCTGCGGCGGTGATGCTGCTCGCCAGCCTGCTCATTGCGTTGCGGGTCAGGGTGAACGCGCCGGCGTTGTCGGCAGGTCCGGCGTTTCATATTTAGGCGACCGCATCAGGAATGCACGTCGGGATTGAAGGACTGTCGATGGGGTCGGCGTCCTTCCTCCACTTCGGCTAAAGTGCTCGGCCCTGTTTTAACTGGCGCTGGCTTCCGAGCGTGCGCTTGAAGGACGTTGTTGTTGATGGTGGCAAAAGGTCTGGCGGTGTTGCTTCTGGTGTCTGCTTCGATTCCTGGTGTGGCAGCAGAGCTGGCTGGCCGCGCGACGGTCACGGACGGGGATACCCTCACCGTGGCCAAGCAGCGCATCCGCCTCTGGGGCATCGATGCACCGGAAAGCGCGCAGCAATGCACCGCCAACGATGGGCGCGCTTGGCCCTGTGGGCGTCGGTCTGCCGCCGCGCTGGATGCTTATCTGCTGGAGAAAACCGTTCGTTGCCAGCCCAAGGACACCGACCGCTACGGCAGGGTGGTGGCGGAGTGCTTTGTTCAAGGGACGTCGGTCAATCGGTGGATGGTGCGCTCCGGTTGGGCGGTGGCGTATCGCCAATACGCGACGGCATTCATCGCAGACGAAGCCGACGCACGCCAGCACCAGCGGAACCTCTGGCAGGGGCGGTTCCAGATGCCGGCGGACTATCGCCGCAGCAAGCGCGACCAGGCAGCACGACACGCCCCGGTGGCCGCGCGACCGGCGCCGGGCGGATGCCGCATCAAGGGCAACATTTCCCACCAGGGCAAGAAGATCTACCACGTGCCAGGCCAGCGGGACTACGAGCGTACGAGCATCGACCTGAGCCGTGGCGAGCGCATGTTCTGCAGTCCCGGGGATGCACTGCGGGCCGGATGGCAGCCAGCGAGGCGCTGAGCGTCTCAGACCCCCCGATGCAGGCGGCGGCGCAGCGCTCCCGCCGCCGCCGCGATAGCCATCGCAGGCACCGCCAGCACCAGCGCGTACACCAGCCCCGCCAGCAACAACGGGCCAACGCCAGCCGTCACGGCCACCACCGGCACCTGCAACGCGATGAGCAACAGGCCCCAAAGCCACGCCCGCCGGGGAAAACAGGCGCCTAGAACGGCGGCGATGACCAGTGCGATGGGATAGACGACGGTCCAGAACGCGGCCGCGTCCCACGGCTCGCCTCCCGGTGTCCGCCAGGCCACCAGCACCCAGAACACCACGCCGACCTTGAGCGTGACCGCGCTTGCTGCAAGAAAATTTCCCGTCATCGGCATCGCTGCTCTCCCGCACGTACATGCAGGATGCCATCGTTGGTCGGGTGAGTGCTTCTACTTCATGGCCTCAAGCGGCACCAGCGATGCCCATACCAGCAACAGGGCCAGCCACAGCCAGCGCCAGCGACCCATGCCTTGCCACGCCGCGCGCCAGGGGCCGGGCAGTTTTTCAGGACTCATGCCTGCCGCCTCTTTGCTTTTGATCGCAGCGCATCCACTGTGCGAAGTCCGTAGAGATATACCCCGGTAAAGCACAGCCCGGTCAGCAGCGTGCCGGCCAGCAACCAGAGCAGTCGGATCGGCCAGCCACCGAAGCTGCCGAAGTGCAGGGGATCGGCCATTTCGGCGATGCGCTGATGGACCCCCAGCGCACGGCCGTCATGCATGCCGATCACGTGACCGGTATGCAGGTCCACGGCGATGTTGTTCGCCCGCTCCCGCACCAGCCAGGCATCGGCCTCGCCCAGGAAGAGGATGCTCCCGCCATCGCGCGCGGGGATGGCGCCGAGGATCTCAAGGCGGGGCCAGTGCCGGCGGACGGTCTGCACTGCGGCGTCGACGGCGGCCGGGTCTACGGCGCCAGCGCGGTCATCGCCCTTGGCCAGTCGCAGGGTTGGTGCGGCCGGAGCATCGCCGCCGAGCGATTCGATCAGGTACCACGCCCCGGTCAACCCGATCAGCAGCAGAAACCAGAGTGACCACACCCCGGCCAAGCGATGGACATCGCCCCACAGGCGGCGCGGTCGTGAGGGGTCGGGCCGTTTGAAGAAACCGCGCCACCACTTCTTGTAGATGTACAGACTGCTCAACAGCGACAGCAGCAACGGGATGGACAGTGAGGCCACCAGCGGCACGCCCCAGGCCACCGGCAGCATCAGGTGGCGGTGGGTATTGCGCAGCAACCGTTGCGTATTGAACCAGCCCGTGTCGCCGGTCACCTGCGCGGTATACGGGTTGACCCAGACAAAGCGCCGCTTGCCATCGGGCAGGCGCATCTGCGCGCGCGCGGCAAACAGGCGGGTGTGGCCGGCCGTGATGCCTTCCAGCTCCCAGTCCGGATGTGCCGCCTGTGCGGCGTGGATGACCGGCCCCCAGCCGGCGTGCCCACCACCATCGGCCACGCGCATGGGCGCGTGCAGCAGCCAGTCGATCTCCTGCGAGAACACCGCCAGCGTGCCGGTGAGGCAGACAAAGCCCATGAACAGGCACAGTTTCAGGCCGAGCCAGCTGTGCAGGTCGAACCACAGCCGGCGGCCACTGGCGGCGCTTGCCGGGCGGTTGGGGGGCGCTGGCACTGGCTGGCGCATGGGCGGGCTCAGAAGGCGTACGCGGCTTGCACGTACACGCGGCGCGGCTCACCCGGGAAGTGGCCGGTGCGCTCGGTGAACCCGCTGGCGGCATAGACCTTGTCGAACAGATTCTTGACGTTGGCCTGGAACTGCCACTGCTGCCACTGGGTCTTCCAGCTGATGTCGAACACGGTGTACGGCTTCACCCGTTGGCCATCCAGGCTGACGCGCTCATCCACGTAATCGGCCCCGAAACCAATGGCCGAATGGATTGCCGGCAGGTCGTAGCGTGTCCACAGGCCCAGCTTGTTCTGCGGCGCATTGGCGAAGCGGTCGCCGGACGCATTGGTGATGCCGTTGCTGCCGGCATCCTTCACCCGCGCATCGTTGTAGGCGTAGGTCAGGTTGAGCACCCAGCGCTCGGTGACATCGGCCAGCAGGTCCAGCTCCATGCCCGTGCTGCGCACCAGGCCCAGGGCGGCCAGTTGGTTGACGCCATCCACGATCTCACCGGTGGCCTGCACGATATTGCTGCGGTCGATCCGATACGCGGCCAGGTTCAGGGTGACGCGCTCGGCCAGCAGGGATTTCAACCCGACTTCCCATTGCTTGCTGCGCTCGGCATCGAACGGGCCGCCCGCCTCGGCGCTCTGGTTGGCCGCGCTCTGGGGCATGAAGCCGCTGGCGATGTTGGCGTAGAGATTGACGCCTTCCCGCACGGTGTACGTGCTGCCCAGCCGCCAGCTGATGTCGTTGCCATCCACGGCGGTGCCGGCCACGCGGTCATCGTCCTTGAACCCGTCCCAGCGCAGTCCGGCCAGCACATGCCAGCGCGGGGTCAGCGTCAGTTCGTCCTGGAGGTAGCCGCCGTAGCGCTTGCTGCGCGTGCTGGTGCTGCGCCAGGGCAGGGCGGCCAGGTTGTAGTCGCGCCACGAAGTTGCGCCGTACACCGGGTTGAACAGGTCGATGCCCGGCACCGGGCCGGCACCCCGGGCCAGGTCGGCGCTGTTGGCGGTCTGCGCGGTGAAGTCGGCATCCTGCTGGTACACATCGGCGCCAAACAGCACCTTGTGCTCGATGCGGCCGGTGCTGATGCGCCACACCGCATTGGCGTTGGCGGTGAAGGCATCGTTGTCGCGGATCTGGTTGCGCAGCTGGCGGGTCATCCATTCGGGTACGCCGTCGCGGTTGCGGTCGATCAGGCCCATCGGCTCGTGGTAGATCTGGTGCTCGTTGTTCTCGAACCAGCGTGCACCCACATCCACGTCCAGGTTGGTGCCGGGTGAGAAGCGGTACTGCGCCAGTGCAACCTTGGCACGCATGTCAAGAAAATCGGTGGCCTCGTTGTGGTTCCAGCGACGGTCGGTGAGAAAACTGCCGTTGTCGTCCACCGGTACGCCGCGCAGGCGGTTGCCGCCCAGGTTCTGGGTGATGTCGGTGAACTGCAGGGTCAACTCGCCGGTGTCGCCTACGTCGAAGGCCAGCGACGCATCCCCGATCACGCTTTCGCTGTCCGCGTTCCAGCGCACGCCCTGTTCGGTATCGCCATACAGCCCGGCGCGGTAGCGCACGCTGCCGGCGGCGTTCATCGGCCCGGTGGCCTCGATCGATGCAGCCCGGAAGTCGTTGTTGCCGGCCTGCAGTTCGATGCGGCGCTCGGGCGTGGCTTTCGGCTTGCGCGTGACGTAGTTGATCACGCCCCCGGCATCACCGCCGCCGTACAGAGCGCCGGCCGGTCCCTTCAGGACTTCCACGCGCTCGATGTTGAACAGCTGCGGCACCGAAAAGCCGGCATAGGGATCGCCGCGCAGGCCGTCATACAGCACGTTTTCCTGGCGGAAGCCGCGCAGGGTGACGCCGGCGTAGCTGAAGAAACTGATGCCACTGATGCTGCGATACAGGTCGGTGATCTGGCGGGCCGCCTGGTCTTCAATCAGCTCACGCGGGACCACCTGGATGGACTGCGGCACGAGCGCCAACGGCGTGTCCGTCCGCGTGCCTACCGTGGCGTCGTCCACCCGGTAGAGGGTCTGGGCGCGGCCGAGGACCTGTACTGCGTCGAGCTGGTGCACATCGGCGGAGGCGGGCGGAGCGGCATGGGCCGAAAGGCAGGCGAAGGTCAGGGACAGGCCCAGGGCAGAGGGGCGAAGCGACGGGCGGGTCATCGGGGGCAGGGGCTGCGTAGGTGCGAATGAGAAATATTAACATGTAGAGGGGGTGGCTATTGGCGGCGCACTCTGAGATCCGGCTTGCTTGGCGCCAACCGCCCTGCAGCCTCATTCAATCACTCAATCGGCTGCATCACCCCCAAGGTGGTGCAGCGCCCGATACTGCAGGTCGCGTTGCTCCTGGACGTGCGGCGCAAGGCCAGCAGATGGCGCGCGCCTGAGCCGCGCCGGCTTTACAGTTCCACCACCACTTTGCCCTTCGCCCGCCCACTCTCCACATAGGCCAACGCGCCTTGGGTGTCCTCGAACGGAAACACCCGGTCGATGACCGGTGCGAGTGCGCCGGACTCGACCAGCGAGGTGACGGTGCTCAGTTGTGCCCCATCGGCCCGCATGAAGACGAAGGTGTACGTGACTCCCTTCTTCTTGGCTTTGCTGCGGATGCCATGACTGAGCAGGCGCATGACCTGCTTCAGCGGCCAGGCCAGGCCACGTGCGGCGGCGAACGCGGGCGTGGGCGGGCCCGAGATGGAGATGAGGTGGCCACCCGGCTTGAGGATCTGCAGCGAGCGCTCCAGTTCCTCCTTGCCCAGGCTGTTGAGCACCACATCGTAGTCGTGCAGTGCCGTGGCGAAATCCTGCTGCCTGTAATCGATGACCACATCCGCGCCCAGCGCTTTCACCCACCCCGCGTTGGGCGTGCTGGTGGTGGTGGCAACGAACGCGCCAAGGTGTTTGGCCAGCTGGATCGCCACGGTGCCAACCCCGCCCGAGCCGGCCTGGATGAAGACCTTCTGCCCGGGCTTCAGCTGGGCGGTTTCGACCAGGGCCTGCCACGCGGTCAGCGCGACCAGCGGCAGCGAGGCGGCCTCCACCATGGTCAGGTTGGCGGGCTTGAGGGCCACCGAGGCCGCGTTGACGGCGATGAACTCGGCGAACGCGCCGATGCGGTCATCGTCGGGGCGTGCATACACCTCATCGCCCGGTTTGAATCGGGAAACCCCGGCGCCCACGCGCTCCACCGTACCGGCCAGGTCGTTGCCCAGAATCAGCGGCAGGCGATACGGCAGGATCACCTTGAATTCGCCACGCCGGATCTTGGGGTCCAGCGCGTTGACGCTGGCCGCGTGCACGCGGATGAGCACATCGCCATCCTGCAGCGCTGGCGTTGGCACGTCATCGATGTGCCCCGTTTCGTTCTTGCCATAGCGGTCGATGAGGAAGGCTTTCATGGGCGATAGCGCTCCGCTGCCTGCGCCTGGCGGATGTCCGAGAGCAGGCCCTGGCGCGATGCCTCCAGGGTGTCCCAGCGTGCGGCCACATGCAACGGCGGAATGGTCACGGTTTCGCGGCGATCGAAGCCGACCAGGGCGGCATCCACCAGCTCGCCGACGTCCATCACGTCCGGCAACGTGTTGATGTCGATCCCGGCGCGCTCCCAGATTTCGGTGCGGGTGGCTGCCGGCAGCACGGCCTGCACGTAAACGCCCCTGGGCGACAGTTCCAGGCTGAGCCCCTGCGACAGGAACAGGACGAAGGCCTTGCTGGCACCGTAGACGGACATGCCGAACTCCGGCGCCAGGCCCACTACCGAGCCGATGTTGACGATTGCGCCTTCGCCGGCGGTGGCCAGCCGCGGGGCGATGGCTGCGGCCAGGCGCGTCAGGGCGGTGGTGTTGAGGGTGACCAGTTGCTCGATGCTGTCGGCCGATTGGTCGGTGAAGCCGCCGGACTGCGCCATGCCCGCGTTGTTGATCAGGATGCCGATGCGGGCATCGTCGCGCAGGCGGGCTTCGACGTTGGCCAGATCGGCGCGCTGGGTGAGGTCGGCCGGCAGGACGTCCACGGCGACCCCGGTGTCCTGGCGCAGGCGGGCGGCCAGGGTGTCCAGGCGCGCCGTGTCGCGCGCGACCAGCACCAGGTCGTGGCCGCGGCGGGCGAAGCGTTCGGCGTAGACGGTGCCGATGCCGCTGGAGGCGCCGGTGATGAGGACGGTGGGAAGCAGGCTCATGGTGTGTCTCGTGGAATGGGGTGGGCGAACGGGGGTGTGCGGCAGGGAGTTGTGGAAGGCTTACTGCGGCGTCGTATCGGTCAACGCGGGGTAGTCGGTGTAGCCTTCCGCGCCGCCGCCGTACAACGTGGCGGGGTTCAGTGGGTTCAAGGGCGCGCCGGTCTTCAGGCGCTCCACCAGGTCGGGATTGCTGATGAAGGCGCGGCCAAACGCGATGAGGTCGGCCTTGCCTTCGGCGAGGCGTGCGCTGGCCAGGCCCAGGTCGTAGCCGTTGTTGGCCAGGTAGCTGCCCTTGAAGCGGGCGCGCAGCCCATCGAAATCGAAGGGCGCCACGTCACGCGGGCCGCCGGTTGCGCCTTCGACCACGTGCAGGTAGACGATGCCCAGCGCGCTGAGCTGGTCGACGATGTAGTCGTACTGCGGCTGCGGGTCGCTGACCGTGGCGATGGCATTGGTCGGCGAGACCGGGGAAATGCGCACGCCGGTGCGGTCCGCGCCGATCTCTTCGGCGACGGCGGCGGTGACCTCCAGCAGCAGGCGCGCGCGGTTCTCGACGGAGCCGCCGTAGGCGTCGGTGCGCTGGTTGGCGCCGTCCTTGATGAACTGTTCGAGCAGGTAGCCGTTGGCACCGTGGATTTCCACGCCGTCAAAACCGGCTGCGATGGCGTTGGCGGCGGCCTGGCGGAAGTCGTTGACGATGGCGGGCAGCTCGTCGATCTCCAATGCGCGCGGTTCGGACACATCGACAAAGCCGTTGTGGACGAAGGTCTTGGTCTGCGCGCGGATGGCCGAGGCGGAGACGGGCGCGGCATTGCCGGGCTGCAGATCCACGTGCGAGATGCGGCCCACGTGCCACAGCTGCACGAAGATGCGCCCACCCCGGGCGTGCACGGCATCGGTGACCGCGCGCCAGCCGTCGATCTGGTTCTGGGTGTAGATGCCTGGCGTGTCCTGGTAGCCCTGGGCCTGCGCCGAGATCTGGGTGGCCTCGGTGATGATCAGGCCGGCCGAGGCGCGCTGGGCGTAGTAGGTAGCGGCAAGCGGGCTGGGCACCAGGCCGGCACCGGCGCGGTTGCGCGTCAGCGGCGCCATCACGATGCGGTTGGCCAGGGTCAGCGGGCCGAGGGGGGAGGGCTGGAAG
>RCUH01000405.1_pt1 | contig 46478 bp, 34 predicted proteins | sample 2166191 | NCBI WGS metagenome assembly RCUH01 (sample SAMN09932848, study PRJNA488358) | compost metagenome | feature: garden; material: soil; isolation source: compost soil in an enriched community after 214 h of incubation | place: Germany: Experimental Botanical Garden Goettingen | collected... | reverse complement strand
CAAGGCAAAGTATGAACCTTTAGTCGTCGCTGCTGTAAGTCATAAGAAAAAGTTTACGAAGTATTTGAAAATGCATCAGGCGGGGCAAACGGATTATCTCAGTTTTTGCAGGCATTGTGCAGAAACAGGAATTGATAGATGGATAGTGAATTTATCATTGATGACCTGCAGTTATTATGATCAGAAAAATCAGCTCATCCTGACAGAATCGATCCCTAATTCCGAATGAGGTTATTTGTTACTTTTTAGAAAGCCGTAGCCGCAATTTCCTTATCCAATCAATTTGTACTAAATCAGTCGGTCATAACTCATCCGGTAGATATTCATCGGAGCATAATTTCTATCTTAGAGAAACAAAAACAGATACCATATTGAATCTTTTTAAAGAAAAAAAAAGCAACATTCAGCAGGAATGGCAAACAAAAGGGGCCGAATATGCCCGCGCGGTAAACGAGATGGTCCGTTTTGCAGAAGAGCATGGCTGGGACAACTGGAAAGGCGAAGATCCCAGTGATAAAAGGGGCTATCTTGCCGAAGAGGTACTGGTCCTGCTAAAAGAGGCCAACGAAAAGAGGGAAAACCAAAAATTCAGAAAGGATTTTCCACCTGCACATACTCCCCTGATCGACCTTATAGACGATAATGCACAAAGCATCTGCCAACTCCAATTCATCGAAGAGCAGAAGATCGTTTTTCTCACCGGAGCACCATACGAGCAGCGACAAGCCTATCTCCTAAACGGTAGCAAGCTCCTTAAACTGGACGAAAATATTCGCGCCATCGGTAAATCAAAAATAGGAAACGTATTTGCCATTGCAGTAAGGGACAAGATTATCACAACCCATGGCTGGCAGGGCGAAACCATTGCAGAATTTATACTCAGCCAGCATTCTGTCCACGGCATCACCGAAATGACCCCATTCAACGATGGTGAGAAGATCCTACTGACAACCTCTGAAGGCATCTTTATCCTGTCGCAACAAGAGGAACAAATGATACATCCGGTAATAGACCAGGATGATGAAGAATGGAGTCCAAACATGGATATGGAAAATGCCACCATATCTGATGACAACCGGCTCATCATAGCAGCCGACCAAGGCAGTGACCACCGTGTTCTCGATACCGAAGGCAACCAAATTGGAGTAATCGGGCCGCAATCCTCTTACCCCCACTACTGCCTGTTTTCCAAAGACAGTAAGCAACTGCTGACCAATTCCTGCCATTTCTACAACGGAATCAGCATCGGCGTAGATACCGCGAAACTGAACGGAATCTTTATACCTGCATACGAAGAAAACGGGGATTTTATTCTATTGGATGACCAGATACGCGTTTATTTGGGAGTAGCAGCCTCAACATATTATATCCTTGGGGACGCCTATGGCTATATCAGGGCAATTGACAGCGAAGGAAAAACCATATGGAGGCACTATTTGGGTTCTAGCATTAGTGGAATGACCATCTCCGACGACGAGCAAATCCTTTGGGTAGGCTCCTACTCCGGAATGCTCCACAAGCTCAGCCTCGGCAAAGGCCAAGACGAACATACCGTGGGCAACGGCAACCATTATGAGGAATTCAGGATAATTTTTTGGAAAACTGAACCAAAGCCTTTGTTTTGGTAACAATTCCTATTCAATTAATTATATTAAATTTCTTCGTTAAAGTCACTCCAGGTAAAATTTTCATTGAATAGAGTTTTTTTCATCACGTTAATTTTCAGGGAAAATTAACACAATTATATGCTTAAGCATGGAAAAATCATTCTTGCTACACAGCTTTCGGGATTGATATAAAGAAATAAAGATGTAGAATGGGGGCACTGAAAAGTAAAAATTAAAAAAGCCTTTAAATCTCACGATCTAAAGGCTTCTATTGCTTTGTCGGGGTGGCAGGATGCCGTACCGACGTTTTAAATATCTTATTTTCAACCACTTACATCCTCCTAAAAACATCAGGGTGTAGATTAGGGCATAAATCATTTCAAATCAAATCAGCTTAAACCGTTTTATCAACTCGTATAAATATCGTCCAATAGCGAAGTATAAATAACTACTTATTTGATAGTCCAAAGATAGGTTTTTGATGTCATCCTACAAAATAAACCTCAAATAAAAACGCAACAATTCTACAACTACTTCTGTACCTTATAGTTCAACAATTAGCATCCAACAAACACAAGCTCTATCCCCCTCACACATATGGTAATTCTACTTCCAAATTTTCGCTCTGAAATTCGTTTAAAAATAAACTTTCATTAAAAGTGACGAAGAACCAGTTTGGAGCGAAATAAGTGGTCAGTTTATTTTTTGGCAATGTGATCAATATCCGTTTACTCCCCATACAAGGTGGTGCGAACACTATTCAACAATACCTCAATGCAAGACTTGTAGACGAATTTTTTATTCACCTTGCTCCGTTTTTTTAGGAAGTAGTATTCGGTTATTTGACGGCATTGACAAAAACAAATATGATCTTCAAATCTTAGAAGTAATACCCGCAGAGTTAACCACACATGTGAGATACAAACTGATGAAGAAATGAGAAAAACTACCAGGGCTATGATGTAATTCCCAGCTGGCTTCTTTCAGATCTGGGAACTCCTGCCCCCTTGCCTTAAGCTAATGATCCCACTGGCAGGCTGGTGAATCATATCCCATTGTAGATATGGGATGGCATAAGGCACATAAAGAAGGTCTTTAGCAATTAATCTGAAGGCCCTCTTTTAAATTGACCATCCAATATAAAATATTCGGACAATCTTCCCATGCTATTCCCAAGGCAGGAAGATTATATGCCTTACATTACAAATTTCACACTTATTCACACCTGATTTGCAAGTATTGCCAGGTTCAGAGGGTTCTAATAGATTCTCATCAAATCGTCAAAAATTCCACAAACAAAACCAATTGGAACTTTTATTCCAATAAAATAGGTAATTTTGATTTTTATAAAAACATAAATATGAAAGCGATTATATTAAAGGCACACGGTGATGCATCCAATCTGGAGTTGGCCGAGGTGCCAGTACCAGTTCCAAATGCCGAAGAAGTACTTATCCAAGTGAAAGCTGTCGCCATAAATCCATCGGATACCTATATTAGAAAAGAAGAAAGCCTAGATTACGTATTTGGTGGCGAGCTACCAAGAATCTTAGGTTGGGATGTAGCAGGCATTGTCACGGCTGTAGGTCCTATGGTGGATAAATTCAAAGTTGGGGATGAGGTATTCGGTGCAATCAAGTTTCCAGGTCACGATCATCCCGGACATGGCAAAGGCTATGCGGAATATGCCACTGCACCTATAAAGGATTTGGCATTTAAGCCTGGCAATATCAGTTTTGAAGAGGCGGCAGCGGCGACAATGGCAGCATTGACTGCCTGGCAACCTTTGAGCAGAGCACACATACAACCTGGCGATCGTGTGCTTATTGCACCAGCGGGCGGTGGTGTTGGTCACTACGCAGTGCAGATTGCTAAGCATTTTGGAGCATATGTCATTGCTATTGCGTCTGCGCGCAAGCGAAACTTTGTCCTAAGCCTCGGTGCTGACGAAGTGATTGATTATGCCACTCAACGCTTTGAAGAAGTAGTTGCTCCTGTGGATATTGTACTCGATGGTCTTCGTGGGGATCATATCGCAAGAAGCCTGAAAGTAGTAAAACCAGGTGGAAGACTAATTACCCTCTATACAGCGATTGCAGGGACGCCACTTGAAAAAATCGCAGAGGAAAAAGGAGTGAATGCCTATTACAATACGGTACATGCGAGCGGGAAAGATATGGAAAAGTTAGCAGCATTATTAGCCTCAGGCGAGATTCGTTCTCATGTTTCAAAGACATTTCCATTGGAAGCGGCAGCAGACGCACATAGAGAAATGGAACTTGACAATGCACAAGGGAAAATCGTACTTACTGTAAATGGTTAGTCCACTAAACTAAAGTGCTATGAAAGTCACAGTCTGCGAGCTCGGCGACAGTTTTTCTCAGTTCAGGAGGGACTGGGAAAAACTTAAGGAATATGTTGCCATTGAACGTCCCGAATTATTACTCTTACCAGAAATGCCATTTTACAAATGGTTAGCTGCTGAACGAAAAGTCTCTGAAGATTCAAAAAAAGAATGCATCGCAGCACACCAGATGTGGCTACCAGAAATTGAGCAACTTAACATTCGGTATGTGGTATATTCTTCTCCTGAGTTCATCGATAACAAATTCCTAAATACGGCTTTTGTCTATTCCACTGAGACTGGCCATCAACGGCTACACAGTAAAGCCTATTTCCCAGAGGAAACACACTTTTGGGAAGAATCTTGGTTTGACAGGGAGGAACTTGTCAAATTCGCACCCTTTGAACTTGAAGGTATGAAGATCGGGGTGCTGTTATGTACTGAACTTTGGTTTACTCAGCATGCACGGGAATATGGGAAGCAGGATATAGATCTGCTCTTATGTCCAAGGGCAACAGGCAAACAGAGCGGTGATACGTGGCTGAACTGTGCCAAAACATCAGCAGTAATTTCTGGAGCGTATTGTCTTAGCTCAAACAGAAGCGGAAAAGGAGCACAGGATTTTGAATGGGGAGGCACCGGGTGGATCGTCGCACCCAAGGGAGACCTTCTGGCTAGTTCTTCCTTTGCTGATAAGTTTGTTACCAAAGACATCGACTTGGAGACAGCGAGACAGGCCAAAAAAGAATATCCGCTCAATGTGGTGTCGGATTTCTAATATACTAACCTGAACCTTATTCCAGCCTTCAAAAAATAGACAAGTTCAGATCTGCCATGCGTCTACAGGTAGGCTCATCCATACCTGCCTTAGCTGATACGGCTATTCCAGAGATGGCGTTAATCAGATAATCGGCCGTAATCCCGGTATCAAGATCTTTGTATTTCGGATTGCTCTTTTTAGCAAGTTTGAGAAAATGGAGCAGAGCATCGCGGCAATCTTTATAACTTTCCTGGACAATTTCTAGCGGACCATTTTCCTCTGGACCAAACTCAATGATAGAATTGACCAAAAAACATCCGCCCGGCATACCTGGATAATAGCAACCTTTTATTGAAACATCAAAGATCCTATGGACCCCCTCTATTGGCTCCATATTTTCTGAAGTAATATTTTTTAATGCCACTGCAGTCAGCTGTTGATAGCGTCTCAAAGCACCCATCAGTAAGCCACGCTTATCCCCGAAAGTAGAGTAAAGACTGGACCGACTCAGGCCAAGCACTTTAACCAGTTGCTCAGGCGAAGTATTGTTGTAACCCTGTTCCTGAAAAAGCACGATTGCCTTGTCTAGTATCTCCTCTTCAATAAAGTTCCTGTTACGTCCCATTTTTCTAATCTAAAGCATTTCTTTAATAAAGCCCTCTCATTGAATTTTTTGTTTTTTATCAACGGGCATAACATCAAAAAAGCCAGGATGTTTTCCTGACTTTTTAATGCTGAGCTTAGACCACAAATTTATATAAAACCTTTTTATCTACAAAAAATTGCCAATCTAGGCGCTAATACCACCATCAACGGTAAATGCACTACCAGTAATGTAACCTGCTTCATCCCCTACAAGAAAATTAACCATAGCGGCAATCTCTTCTGGCTTTCCCAATCTTTTCAATGGAATGGCATTGATATAAGCTTCCCTTATTGCTGGTTCTTTAGGCATCATATCAGTATCCGTGGCACCAGGCTCGACAGAATTCACCGTAATTTTCCTGGGAGCGAGGTCCCATGCTAGGCCTCGGGTATATGCAGATACAGCAGCCTTTGTAGCAGCGTAGTCGCTGAACTGCGGGCCCCCGATACGGCTTCCCCCGACCGATGCAATATTAACGATGCGGCCACCCTCTGGCATAAACTGCTGAGCCGTTCTAACAGCTTCTGCTACTGAACGGATATTTACATTAATCATGCGATCATAGTCTAAGCTTCGTTCATCAGCAGTTTCCAGGGGACCTGAAACTGAGGAAGCCGCATTGTTGACCAGAATATCGATCTTACCGAAAATATTTGCAGCGGCAATAATAGCGGACCTTACAGTACCTGTTACTGAACTATCCGCTTTTATAGCTAAAGCATTTCCACCGGCCTGCTGGATATCTCTTACGGTCTGATTCGCAAGCTCATCTGAATTTACATATGAAAAAGCTACTGCAGCACCTTCTGCTACAAGGCGTTTTACGATCGCCTGTCCCATGCCACGTGTCCCACCGGTCACGAAAGCTGATTTACCTTTTAATGTTGACATTTTATTTTGGAATTTTAATTCCCGAAATTAATTCAATTTTTCTCTTTTTGGAAATTTTATTCCAAAATTTTTATAACTGTAATGTCATAAACTCATGGGCACCAGAACCTAAACAAAGAAGGCATTTCACTTGGAACTACCTCCTTTGTTAGAGGATAATCATTATTTCATTAACTCTTCAATTTTATCCGAAAAACCTTCCCCTCCCTTTCCGTTCCCTACATACTTAGCAATGATGTTACCTTCTTTATCCAACAAAATCTTAGTTGGAAACGCTGCTACGCCAAATTGTACGACAGCATTGAATTTGTCTCGATGTTCATTATCCAGCACCTGAATCCATGGAAGGTCATCTTCAGCTATTGCCTTTCTCCAGGATGCTTTTGACGCACCCAAATCTGCGCCCATCTCTTGTGAGATGCCAATGATTTCAAAACCTTTGTCTTTATACTTTGCATATAATTCCTTTAAATGGGGATGACTGTTTCTGCAAGGCTTACACCAGCTCCCCCAGAAATCAAGTAATACATACTTACCTTTTAGCGAATCGAGGCGAATGATTTTTCCTTTCATATCTCTTTTATAAAGAGAAAAGGCCTGGAGTTTATCGCCTGATAGTTTTAGCAAAGAATCCGTTAATTGCTGGTAATAAGTCTTTCCTCCTGCAAACTGACCTGACAAATGAATGGCTTCGGTTTTCAGTGCTGCAACATTGTAAATAGCACTCAGGTCCATCCGTGTTAATATCTTCAAAGCCTCTTTTTTCTTTCCCTGAATGGCTAATGCCTGCGCATACAAGTAAAAAAGATCATTTTTGATATTGTACTCACCAGACTTTGCGCTCGCTATTGCCCGCATGTCAGGCTGTATCGTGTTCTTACCTTCCTTATACAAGGGATCAAGGTATTTCAGCATCTGAACCTGTAAATTTTTAGCATTTAGTACTTGAGAAAAGACCTCTAATGTCGAGCGGTAAGTTTGAGCGACTTTGCCCGTAATAGCATACAACTGATACAGACTATCAGCTAACGGCCTGATTTTGGAATCTGCACCATCATAATCACCGCGGGCAACCATTTCCCTACCTACATTTAACAGCGCCAGATCACGATACTCGCGAGTGCTTGTCCTGTGTATCCACAATTCGGCAGATTTAGTGTCGCCTAATTTAGCGTAGTCACCCGCCATGCTGATTCTTGCATAATTGTAACTGATGCTAGCCGATCGGCCTGTGTCGGGATATTTTTTTAATGATTGTTCATAAATCGCTATTCTTTTTTGCAGTTCGGGTACCAAGTAAAAACCTTTAAGCACCGGGTTAGGAACAAATGCCTTAGCGGCCGGGACAGTTGTCTGGCCAATTGCCTGCACAACAATGAGGGTAAACAGCAACCCAATCAAATTTATCTTTTTCATTTATTGACAAGTTTAGTTATAACCCTCATTTTGTTTTAAAAATGGATTTTTATTAATGTCATCCAATGGAATTGGATAAAGTTTAGCTTCAGGCCGCCAATTAGGCTTATCCTTTAGCACGTCATCTGCCTTACCAGTACGTTTCAGGTCCATCCATCGGTGCCCATGTTCAATGAACAGCTCGACAAAACGTTCATGCGCGATCAGCTCTAAAAGCTCTGATTGTGTAGCATTTGGTTTAGTTACCGAGATCAGGCCGATACCAGACCTTTTTCTAATGATATCCAGGTCGCTAATTGCAGTGCCTAGCTTGTTTTGATGCGTCCTGGCTTCTGCACGGATCAGATAAACTTCAGACAGACGTAAAAAAACATTTGATTCTGTTCTGGTCGTACCCGTACCGCTATTAATTTTATACTTATAAGGATAACTGTAATTTTTAGTTACCCCTCCAATCGTTAAAGTTACGGTTTTAATCCAGTCCGTCTTTCTTAAGTCACCGGTTTCAAAAGACTGGAATAACTTATCTGTAATTTGATATTGAGGTGCATTTGTTGCAACCGATGGAACAAAATTATATCCATCCCAAGCATAAAGATTGGTTCCAGGCTGTTGTAACTGCAGGATAACCTCTTTGCTACTTGTTAAAAAGGTCTTTTTAAGGTCTGTTTCCATATCATAAACTGTTTTGCCCGCAACATCTATCACTTCAGATGCCTGGATCTCAGCATTAACCCAATCTTCCCTGTATAAGTATACTCTTGCCAGCAATGCACTTGCAGCATATTTATTCGCACGGAGTCTTTGAGTACCCAGGTAAGCGGGTCCCAAGTTTGCTACCGCATATTTCAGATCATCCACTATTAAATCGTAGATCACATTCTTATCAACCTTGGGAAGATTAGCATTTGTTTTGTAATCGCTGCCAAGAGGCATAGGCACATCTCCATATAGATTGATGAGGTAAAAATAATTTGCCGCGCGGATGAACTTTGCTTCAGCAAGAAATTGTTTTTTGCCTGCGGCAGTGATACCTGTTGATTTTTCAACATTTTCGATGATCGAATTTGCATTAAATATCAGGTTATAGAGGCATCCCCAAATATTGCTGCTACTTGTGCCATTGGCAGCACTAATAGAATTGGTATAAAAGTCGTTAAATGTATTTGTAACCGATGTATTCATGAGCTCATCGGCACTAACGCCCATCGAGATCTGCACTGCACCGCTATAGCCCAGCGTGGTAGTCAAAACACCTGTACTCCCAACCATTATACCGTAAAGCGCTCTGACTGCTGAGGCAGCCTTTGTGTCACTACCAAAGGCAATATCTGAAGGGATCTGATCTATCGGACTAGGCACATCCACAAATTTTGAACAGCCTGATATGGTTAAAAGCAAGGTAACCAAGATGATCAGACTGCATTTTTTATATATAATATTTAGATTCATGATTGTATTTCTTTAGAGTGATAACTGTAAACCCGCTGTAATGGTGCGTAATGGAGCCATTCTGGTGTAACTTTGCGTTTCAGGATCCGCACCTTCATAATTACTGATCACAAACAGGTTTTGGGCCTGCACATAGAACCTGCAGGAACTGATATGTACAACGTTTAACCAATTAGCTGGAATGCTGTAAGAAACAGAGACGTTTTTCAGACGAACGTAAGAAGCATCCGTGTAGGCACGACTGGAAAAACTCATCGGATAAAAGCCAGAAGTACCTGAAGTAGAGCCTTGAACGGTCGTGAATTTCTGAACCCCGGTAATATCATTCTCATTTTGCCATCTGCTGAGTACCAATGTTGGAGAATTAAAGATAGTTCCCGGAGGATTATACAAATTACCGCTCCTCCAGTCTTTACCCAGTTGTTTGCTGAACTGGAAGAAGAAACTTGCACTGAAACGTTTATAACTGAACGTGTTGTTAAGACCTCCAAAAAATTTAGGGTCAGAAGTTCCTAGGTACACATTATCAAACGCAGAGTTTACTATTTTGTCACCGTTTACATCTCTCACAGTATAGAGACCTGTGATCGGATCAACACCTGTAAACTGACTGCCAGAGATCCGGTTTAATGATTGACCTATCGCATAACTCGTGGCGTAACTTGATTTTGCAAGGTCAGGAAATTTCATCAGTTTATTTTCAGGGAAAGTAATGTTGAAATCCGTGTTCCAGGTAAAACTACCTTTAACAATATTTTGTGAGGTCAGCGTTAACTCTAAACCTCTGTTACGCACTTCCACACCCGCAAGGTTATCCACGATAGTAGAGAAACCTGTTATCCTTGGCAAAGGATAATTAACAAGGGGTTCAGAAGAGATATTCTGATAGCCGGAAGCGGTAAACAATATCCTGTCTTTTAAGAAACCTAATTCTAAACCTATTTCCATTTTATTGTTACGTTCCCAGTGTAGATTGGGGTTATATAACTTAGTTGGGTAGAGCGTTGCTGAATCAGCATAATTTCCTGCAGAAGACCAGGCATCAAGATAGGCGTATTCACCGATCTGGTCGTTCCCTGTGGACCCGTAACTTGCTCTTAATTTACCGTAACTTAATATTTTATTGTTCTTTAGCATAGGCGCTTTAGTAAAGACCCATGCCGCACCCACTGCGCCAAAATTAGAAAAACGGAAATTTGGTCCAAAGCGGCTAGACCCATCTCTTCTGCCAGTAAAATTAACGATATAGGTATCTTCCCAGTTGTAATTAACCCTTCCAAAAAATGCCTGATATTTATAAATCGTCGCCGAATTGCTAGGCGTAATCGCAGTATTTGGCAAACCTTTGAGCGAGCCCATCAGCTCATCACTTTGATAACCTCTAGCATTGATCACCTGTCCCGCTGTAGAGCGCTGGTTAAAAGTTGCGCCCAACAAAACATTCAGTTTCCCTTTTTTAATCTGCCCGGTGTATTCTGCCTGTGGTTCAATGATCCAGTTTTTTAACTGATTATTGCCGAAAGAAGCAAACCCGCTTAAATCAGGTTTTAACGGATTTTGTGCGGAAATAGGGGTCAACCTTTTTTCATCATTTTGTGTAGTGTTGTAACCCAAGCTGCTTCTGATCACCAAATTCTGAAGAACCTTGTAGTTCAGGATCATATTGGCGTTAAGATTGCTCATCTTAGAAAGGTAGGTCTGATTCAGCAAGGCTAAAGGATTATCTTTTTGCACATAAAGCCCACCTTCGTTCCAAGCCAGCTTGCCATTTTCATCATATAGTTTGAAATTAGGTGGCAATACAACCGAACCAGATAAATCAAGTGCAGTTAAGTTATTTTGATTAGCAGAATAATTTGCAGAAAGATCAAGCGTAAACTTTTCATTATCACTCATACTGTGGATGTTTGCACTCATGGAAGCCCGGTCGCTGTACATATCGCCTGGCCACACAGTGCCTTCTTTATGGTAACCACCACCTAAACGGTACTGCGTGTACTTATTACCACCAGAAAAAGTAACTTGTGCATCATTTGTATGGGCATTGTTGCCTACCAGCAGCTTTGCAAAATCTGTATATCTGTTATTGTCCCATAGCAGCAGGTCGTAAGCATTGCTATTTGTTTTGGTCAGTTTGTCATTTGCGAATGCCTCATTTCTCATAGCTACATACTGCTGGGTACTTAGCATTTCAGGCATGCTGGACACCCGACTTACACCTGAGTAGACGTTAACATCCATTTTCATTTTACCAGGTTTACCCTTTTTAGTAGTGATAAGGATTACCCCATTCGCACCACGGCTTCCATATATAGCAGTAGCATCAGCATCTTTAAGCACATCGATGCTTTCGATATCCGCTGCATTCAAGCCCGAGAAAGCACTTAAGCCGTCCCATACGCCAGCACCAAAGGGGCCACTAACCTGACTCACTTTATCATTTGCCGCTGCCATAGGTACGCCGTCCAGAATATACAATGGCTGATCGGAAGTCAGGAATCTGTCGAAATTCGCCCTTCCGCGGATCTGTACGCTTAAACGAGCCCCAGGCACACCCGTACTTTGACTCACTACCATGCCCGGTACGCGCCCTATCAGTCCCTGAATGGGGTCAAACACTGGTTGTTTCATCAGTTCCACTCCTGTTATCCTTGATTTATTGGATGTAGAAGTACGCTGACTTCCCTTGCCATAGGCTTCGACCGACACTTCGTCAAGTTTGGAAATATCCTGATCCAGGGTAAGATTGATTTTTTTAGTGTTTTTATCTATCACTATTTCTGCAGTTTTATATCCCACATAAGAAATTTCGAGCACTGTTCCCTCCGGAATATTGATGCTAAAATTTCCATTGACGTCAGTAGTGGCAATTACATTTTTGTCTTTTATCTTGATGATTGCACCTGGAAGACCATTTCCCTTCTCATCAGTAATTGTTCCACTGACGGGCCCGGCAAAAACAAGCAGATCGACCAATTTGCTGATGATCGTTTTCTCTTTCTTTTTAATGATGATCGTTTTCTCTTTGATCACATAAGTCAGTTCCTGATTTTCAAGCACCGTTTGGAGCCCTTTTTCCAGTTCCGTATTTTTCAGATTGACACGGATATTCTTCAGCCCCTTAAGGTCAAAATCATTGTAAATGAAATCATACCCACTCTGCTTACTAATGGCATTGAATATTGTTTCCAATGGAGCGTTTTTGAGGGAAATGTTCAGACGCTGGGCGTACCCCGCAGCAGAGGTTTGTATGATGACACAAAAGATCAGTATGGTGGTGAGCTTCATAGCAAGCACGAGTCGGTTAAGTGTATAAAAATTCATACATTTGATTGAGTTTGGGTTAAAAAGTTGATTGATTCTAGCGAAAAATTAAATGAGTAAACCCGAACGTACTAATCAATTACAGTTGATGGTACGGTCAGGGTTCCGGTTACAGCCGGCACCCTGCTTTTATAATCGGATTACCTTGAGTGTAGCATTAAGGCATAACGGTAACCCTCCTTCCTTCAACTTTAAAATGTACAGTATTAGTAGATTGAAGTACGTCCAGTACTTTTGAAATATGCACAAACCGGGGAACGCTTCCTGAGAAATCCTTATTGGTCATCTGGCCATCGTAAGTAATTTCCACATCATACCATCTGGCCAGTTTGCGCATCAAATCTTTAATGTTCTCGTTGCTGAACTTAAATTTTCCATTTTTCCAGGCAACTGCGGTTTCTGTATCCACATCTTTAACCAGTACACCATTATCCGAATGAATGGCCTGTTGCCCAGGTTTGAGTAACGTATTACGGTTGATATTTACGCTTCCTTCCAGTAAGGTGGTGATCATCTTATTGTCCTCGCTGTACGCGCTAATGTTAAAGTGGGTACCTAAAACCTCTACTTCCTGCTTATCTGCGACTACCAAAAATGGTACCCGGCCCGTTTTCCCATCCTTGTTATTTATTTCCTGATCCAGTCTTGTGACTTCAAAATATCCTTCACCCCTCAGCATTACCCTACGTTCTCTCAGCCCGGCAAAACTTGCAGGAAATGTCAAAGAAGACCCAGCATTAAGCCACACGCTTGTACCATCAGGCAGTTTAATTTGAAATTGTCCACCGGCAGGCGTTGAAATGGTATTGTATACTATTGCAGAGGGAGCAGCATTCCTGGAAGAACTAATTTGATAAACGAGCTGCCCATCACTAGCCTTCGTGACCTTAATCCCAGATTGACTCGCAATTTGTCCATGAGCGGCACCCTCGAGTGCTATTTGTGAACCATCACCCAATGTGAGAATTGCTTTATTTTTGCCTGGGGCAACATCATTGGAATAGAAGTTTGCAGGTTCTGCCTGATAATTATTATAAAACAGTATGGCCAGCGAGCAGGAGATCAATAGAATGGCTGCAGCGATAAGTCTTTTTGGCCAGATTTTTTTCACGGGCACTTCGACGCTGTCATCAGGAGATTGAATCTTTTTCCTTAACCCGGATAATGATTTTTCAAGAGAGCCACGTAACCGCCCAGCATCACCGCTATAAAACTCTTGGTCGCTGACACTGTATTTTTCGTACCATTGCATCACCCGCTCTTTTTGAGCAGGGGAACACTTACCTTTAAGGTAAAGATCGATTAAATCTGATATTTCTTCGGCAGACATATTTAGTGCTTATATGTAGGTATTGCACAAGAATCATTTTACCGCCAGTCGTACAGAAAATATTTTATTTTTTTTTAAATTTATACAGTTTTCAGATAGTATACTGGATGATTTTGTATTATTTTGGAAACAATTGAATAGTATTTAAGTTTGCCAGTGGGGAGTACATATCATCAAACCGTTTAGCGAGTATTCAGATCAGGATTTGCTTGAACAATTAAAATCAGGCAGCAGCAAAGCCCTCGAAGCATTGTACGAGCTATATTATGTTCAATTGTGTCAAATTGCATTCAGAAAACTGGGGGATGAAACCCTGGTGGAAGAGCTGGTTCAGGACGTATTTTTAAACCTTTGGATAAAACGACATACACTCGACTCCGAGGGGAGTTTATTTGCCTATTTATATGCTACTTTAAGGAATAGGGCATTGCATGAAATACGTGCCCGAATGATCAAAGACCGACACTATCTACAAATTGCAGGACAGGATAAAGGTTATTCCGCCGATCCCGAAGATGATTTGATGGCCAAAGAAACAGAGCTTAAAGTGATGAAAGTAATTGAAAGTTTACCGGTCCAGTGCCGGGAAGCCTTCAGGTTATCCAGGGAGGAACAGCTTTCTTATAAAGCCATCGCCGAACGCATGAATATTTCCGTGAACACAGTAGAAAAACACATTGGTAAGGCAATCAAGATACTGAAACGGGAATTGAAAAATTACAATGCTCCGGTCATCACGCTGATCGGACTTTTAGCGCTGTACAGACTTTAAAGGACCTACACGAGGTTATGACTGTCAATTTTTGACCTTTAGTAGCAAAAAAGTAACTGTATATTTCTTAACAGAAACATTATATAGAACTCATAATTTATACGCAGTTTTGGAAATAATTACGACATTGCAAACAGGGTAACATCATATTAAATGGCAAAGTATATTAAGCTTACTGATTTTGAACTGCTAGCCATGCTCAATGAAGGCGATCGATATGCATTTACTGAAATATTCGACCGCTATAAAGCTAAATTGTACAAACATGCTATTCGCATGATCAACAACCAGGAAGAAGTCAATGACATTATTCAGGAGCTGTTTTTGACATTGTGGCAAAAAAGAGGCTCAATCGTACTGACTACTTCCCTCTCTGGGTATCTGTATCAGGGGGTTCGCAACCGCATATTTGATTACATTTCGCATCAAAAGGTAGAAACAAAATATCTAGATTCTATCCGTGATTTTGCCCTAAATGGCCAAATGATTACTGAAGATCAGATCAGAGCCAAAGAATTAAACGCCCTTATTGAAAATGAAATTTCAGCATTACCTTATAAAATGCGAATGGTTTTTGACATGAGCAGGCTTACAGACCTTAGCTATAAGCAGATTGGCGAACAGCTAAGGATTTCAGATAAAACAGTCAAACAGCAGGTTCATAATGCAGTTAAAATTCTGAGACTAAAAATCAATTCCCTGCTTACCGTTTTTCTTATTTTCTAAAATTTTAATTTTCATCTAATACCTTTTGTTCATCATCCCGTCTTAGTCATATCAAAGGATAATATCCCTGTATATGAGAGACGAAGAAATTATAGCCCTTTTAGAAAAACACAAGACAGATGAGCTGAGCCCGGATGAAAAAATATTGTTGGAAAGTTGGTATATTAAACAGGCCAGGGATAGTAAATATGATATAACTAACCGGGACTTAGATATAAATTTGCAGCAAATCAGTAAGGTCCTACCGCTAAAACAACGTCACACCTATAACATTAAATTATCTAAATTCTCAGCAGCAGCAATAATTTTAGTGGCTGGCCTGGGATTTTACTTTGCTAAGAAACAACGTATAATTGAGCCGGCGACAGCCATCCGTAATAATTACCCGATCACTGCAGGTAAAAACAGCGCTACCTTATCACTTGCTGGGGGAAAAAGCATTACTCTTAGTGATACCAAGACAGGGGTCATCATCGGCAAGGATTTACGGTATAATGACAGCACGGCTATAATACTTGCAACATCTTCTTTAAATACCAGTACAGGGAGAAATTCAGGTTCACTTAGTAATGTTGAGATGGCAAAAGTATCTACTCCCCGTGGAGGTACTTACCAAGTCGTTCTTCCGGATGGTACACGAGTTTGGTTAAATGCAGCTTCCTCTCTTAGCTTTCCAACAAAGTTTGATGGCCATACACGTATCGTCTCCCTTAAAGGAGAAGCGTATTTTGAAGTTGCACACAACAAGTCCATGCCCTTTCGTGTAAAAAGCATCAGACAGGAAATCGAAGTTTTGGGAACACATTTTAACATAAACAGTTATTCTGACGAAATCGCGGTAAAAACAACATTGCTGGAAGGAAGTGTAAGGATAATTACGGCTAGCCAAGCGCATAAGATTATATTAAAACCGGGTCAGCAGGCGCTCGTAGAGGACAACATAAAAGTAGCGGATGTAAATATAGAGAGCGCAACAGCCTGGAAAAACGGCGAATTCATGTTCCGAAACGAATCACTGGAAAGCATTATGAGAGCGATTTCCAGGTGGTATAATGTCGAAATAGTTTACCAGACTGATCCTTCCAAAAAGGCAGTTTGGGGCACCATTACCAAATATAGCAAGGTATCAGAAGTTTTGGAAATGATTACCCTGACCGGTGCGGCAAGTTTCAAAATTGAAGGAAACAAAATTATTGTAATGAACAAAAAATAGTATTAACCATAAATCCAATTAATCCATGAAGAGACAAAAAAAAGTGCCATGAATTGACCCTGGATAAATTCGATAAAAAACCAGAAGTGCGGGAAACACTTCTGGCAAAAGTTCGAATCTCAGGTAATAAATTATAGACAACTTATCATTCACCATTCAAACTACTCAAATGTATAAAATTTATACTGAAATTTTGCGGTGGCCTAACCGTCGCATCCCCATTCCTTTAGTTATGAGACTAACTGCTTTATTAATGACCACAGTGCTGCTCCAGGTAAGCGCAGCCGGATTTGGACAAAGAATTACACTTTCAAAAAAATCCGTGACTATCGAGACTGTATTTGAAGAGATTACCAGGCAGACCGGCTACCGGGTACTATGCCAAATGGACATCATCCAAAAAGCAGGTATTAATGATGTAGCTTACAAACAAGCAACCATTGAACAAGTGTTAAATACCTTTTTCCCAAACAAACAATTTTCATACACACTGAAAAATAAAACCATCATTATACAGCAGGCAGAAAAAACTGACCAGGCAAAAAAAAGCGTCCCTGATGCCGTGCAGGCTATTGATATCAGCGGTAAGGTTGTTGATGAAACAGGCACCCCTCTTTCAGGTGCCTCTGTAATGATAAAAAATACTGCGCAGGCAGTTTCCACAGACATTAATGGCAGCTTTTCATTCAAAAATATAGATGAACAAAGCATACTCGTAGTTTCTTACCTCAGCTTCATTACCCAGGAAATTCCTGTTGGCAGAAAAAGGACATTAAATATTGTACTTAAAGAAAGTACCAAAGGATTAAATGAAATTGTTGTCGTGGGATATGGCACGCAGAAACGCGGGCAGATTACCAGCGCCATCAGTTCCTTTAAACCAACTGAAAAAAATTCCAGACCAGTTTTAGGGCCTGACCAGCTTATACAAGGAAAAATGGCTGGCGTCATGGTATCTTCAGGATCGGGTAACCTAGGTGGCGCGAATCGCGTAAGCATTAGGGGAATAGGCTCTCTGAGCGCAAGCAACGAACCTTTATACGTGATAGACGGAGTTCCGGTAAGATCACATAACGCTGCATTGTTTAATTTCGGGGAGGATATGAATCCCCTTTCTGAGCTAAACCCAAATGATATCGAATCTGTAGACGTATTAAAAGATGCCGCTTCGGCGGCCATTTACGGATCAAGGGCTACTAACGGAGTGATATTGATCACTACAAAATCCGGAAAAATCGGAAAATCAAAAATGAATGTTGATGCCTTCTCAGGCATACAAAAGGTTCCTTATTTGAGCAAATTAAAAATGGCAGATTCCAAAACTTATGTAGCGGTAATCAACGAGGGGATCGATAATTACAACCTTCAATATGGTTATGCACCGGGTGTAGGTAATTTCGTTCCCTACATCAAAAACCCTTACCCAGGCCTACCGGATACAGACTGGCTTGACCTGGTACTGCAAACGGCAAATACCAACAGTGTAAATCTTTCCTTTTCGGGAGGTTCGGACAAGGGTACTTATTTTATTTCAGGAAGTTATCTGGACCAGCAAGGTGCAATAAAAACAAACAGCCTGAAAAAATATACCGCTAAAATCAACCTCAGCCAAAATGTTTTCTCCTGGTTGAAAGTTGGTGCAAACACCAATATGAGCTATTCTCACAACAATAGGGTACCCGGCTCTAACCTGGGTTCAACAGTATTGGCACGAGGGCTGGAACAAAGACCATTTGACCGGCCATACAAGCCAGATGGAAGCTATTACGTGGGTGGTACTTCTGAATTACTGAGAAACAATTCAATGCAAATTCTGAATGAGCAGCGGGCATATCTGGACAACTATCGCTTTTTAGGAAATTTCTTTGGAGAAATTAGCTTTACAAAAGATCTGAAGTTCAAATCATCTGTTGGAACGGACCTGATTTATACCCATGATTATGTTTACTACAATGAAAACCATCCTTATGGAACCGGTTCAGGAAGGTTAATAGACAATACCCGTTTAAATACAAATATTGTATTTGATAATACTTTAAACTATATCCATAAATTTGGTGAACTAGACCTAGCATTACTCGCCGGACATTCTTTCCAGAAAATCGAGGCATCTGATAATTCAGTTGACGGAAACGGCTTCCCATCTTCCTCATTTGACGTCAATTCTGTAGCTGCAACTATTACTGCTGCTTCAACTGGACTTTCAGAAAATGCATTGGAGTCCTATTTTAGCCGGGCCAACCTGGCCTACGCAGACAAATACCTCCTATCGGTTTCAATGCGTACAGATGGTTCGTCCCGTTTCGCCAAACAAAAAAGATATGGTTATTTTCCTTCTGTTTCAGCCGGGTGGGAACTTTCCGAAGAAAGCTTCTGGAAACCTAAAGAATTAGATCTTAAGCTAAGGGCTAGCTATGGTAAAACCGGAAACCAGGAAGGGATTGGCAACTATGCCTATCAGGCACTTGCAGGCGGAGGCTACAACTACAACAATGCCAGCGGACTTGCGATTACAGGCTTCGGCAATAATCAGCTTACCTGGGAATCTGCCAACCAATTCAATACAGGATTTGACCTGGGCCTGTTTAACGGTAAGATCAATATCACCGCCGATTATTTTATAAAAAACACGACTAATTTACTATACGAAAAACCAACGGCTGGTACCACCGGTTTTACCAGCCTGACCAGCAATATTGGTTCTATGAAAAATAAAGGACTGGAACTGGGCATTAACACCAATTATCAGTTTGGCCAGATACTGTGGAACTCTAACTTCAATATTTCCTTTATCAGGAACAAGCTCAAGTCGCTGTTAGGCAATCAAGACCTATTAATTGGTGCCAACCGGGTCTTGAGGGTAGGCAGCGAAGTAGGCAGTTTTTACATATACAGACAGACTGGTATTTTCCAGAGTGATGCAGAAGTGCCAAAACCATTATACGATGCAGGTATCAGAGCCGGAGATGTGAAATATGAAGATGTAGACAACAATGGCGCAATTGACATCAATGACAGGTTGATCGTCGGCTCTTCTAACCCCGATTTCTTTGGAGGATGGGACAACTCCTTCAGCTACGGCAATTTCGACCTCAACTTTTCTATAACTTATGCTTACGGGGCGGAAGTCTATGCACCATGGCGCATCAACGTTTCCAGGCTTGCCGGAACTTACTTCCCATTCCTGGAAAGCGAAGCCAACAGCAGGTGGACTGGCCCGGGAACCAGTAATACTGTGCCAAGAGCAATCAATGGCAATACGTATAACACCTACAATTCAACCCGCTTTCTGGAAGACGGTTCTTACTTGAGATTAAGGAATCTTAGCATAGGCTATAACCTGCCAAAAACATTGCTGGCAAAGTTTAAACTGGAAAGGTTGCGCGTATATGCACAGGCCGACAACCTTTTCCTATTGACCAGATATTCGGGCATTGACCCCGAAGTGAATGACAATACTGATCCTAAATTTTTGGGTGATGATAACCTCGTTATGCCACAGCTCAGGTCGTTCAACATCGGCTTCAATCTCACTTTTTAGCATTTAAAATTTCAAGTCATGAACATCAGAATATTTATTTTACTTGTCATCATCAGCATAACAGGCCTCTCCTGCCAGAAGCAGCTTGACCTATACCCCCACTCCGCAGCCTCATCGGCCAACCTTTCGGCCAAAGACGTTGAACTTTTCCTCAATGGAGTATACAACAAAGTACAAAATGCACCTGGACGGGAATCTTATATCTTCTCCGACCTGATTGGTGGGAACCTAATCACTGCCAGAGGCACCGGTGGCCCAATTCAGCTGATCAACAGTTTGCTCCGTCCAGAACAGGCCATGATCAGCACTTCATGGAACGGTTACTACAATGCACTTTACCAGGTAAATGTACTCCTGGAATCCGCGAGCTCAATGGAAGCTTCCTCCAGAAAGGATGAAATACTGGGAGTAGCACACTTTTTCAGAGGATATATTTATTACAACCTTATTTCGCGCTGGGGTGGTGTACCCGTTCTTCAAAAAAACACTACAGAAAACGTAGCCCGGAATTCCGAAGCAGAAGTTTGGGCATTCATTGAGTCAGAGCTTAACGCTGCCATTAGCCAGGCACCAAACTATAATAATTATTACTATGTATCCAAAGATGCTGCAAAAGCGCTAATGGCCCGGGTAAAACTTGCACAAGGGAAAATGCCTGAAGCTGCAGCTCTGGCAGAACAACTCATTACAGTTAGCAATTTCAAGCTAGACAGTTTTGAAAAGATCTTCCGCAATCAGCAAAATACCGAAGAGATCTTTGCTTTTAAAAATCTTACCGCAGAATCTACCATCACCATCAGCACACTTTTTTATACCTACGCACACCCTGTAAAAGGTAGCTACGCCTATGCACCGGCAAACGATGTGATGCAGTTATTTGAAGATGGTGACAAAAGGAAAGCCATGTCCATAGATGTTTATGGAAGCGACAATGTAATCAACAAATACCCAAGCGGGCAATCCGGAACCGATCCGATCATCGTTACCCGGCTGGCAGAAATGTATCTGATTAGTGCAGAAGCGCAGGGTATAAGTGGACTTGGACGACTAAATGAGCTGAGGAATACCCGTGGTCTGCCCAGCATATTCCCTATTGACGATGCGGCATATCTTGACGCTGTGCTGCTGGAGCGCAGACGGGAACTTCTTGCCGAAGGCTTCAGGTGGTACGATCTTGTACGTCTGGGAAAAGCCAAAACAGACCTGGGTATAAGCAACGCTCAGCTTAAACTACCTATTCCCGAAAAAGAACTGGTGTTGAATAACCTTCTCGAGCCAAACCCAGGATACGGAAACTAACTGACCTTTCAATAATTTAAATAAGATGATCATGATCACAAAAAATATATATACGTTAATGCTGATGTTCTTTTTCCTGGTGTCTACAGCCTGTAAAAAAGACCAAAGGCAACAAACAGATCCCAGAACATTTAGTCTGCTCACACAAAAAATCATAACGAACTCAGATGTGATGGCGAATGTTTTTTCAGATACCACTTTCCAGCTTCAACCCGGTATTGAGGAAACGGATATCCATTACCTTAGCCAAAACGGAGGGCTAAGTACCAGAATCTTCATTCTAAAACTTGACTTAAAAAATCCAGATGTAAAGCTTCAAGCGGCAACTCCTTATGACGCGCCTGGTTATGCCTCACAAACTGTACCCGATATGGCCAGATACATAGACGCTGCAAACAACCGGGTACTGGCAGGAATAAACGCTGATTTTTTCAATACCAGCAGCTATGTACCGCTTGGTATCGTGTATAAAAAAGGCATTGCTGTTAAACCCACCTTTACCGACAATACAGACAAACCCCAGCAAGGTTTAAGCTTTCTGGGCATACTGGCAAATGGCAAACCCTATATCGGTGATAAAGAAACTGATTATCCTGCAATTAAAAGTCAGCTGAAAGAAGCGTTGGGTGCAGGGGTATTCCTGGTCAGAGACCATAAAAAAGTAACACAGACCATTCCTACCGTTGACCCTCGTACCAGTGTTGGGATAACAGATGATGAGATAGTTTATTTTATAGTAGTCGACGGCAGGAGTTTTTACCATTCCAATGGGATCAATTACCAGGAAATGAGTAAAATCATGTATGCCTTCGGCGTTAGGGATGCAGTGAACCTGGATGGTGGTGGTTCTTCTACTTTCATGATCAAACATCCCCGGGCAGATGTATGGCAGGTCCGTAACCAGCCCTCAGACGGGACGCCCCGCGCTATTGCCAATTCCTGGTTAATCGTATCCAAAACAAAACCATAAAGTACTTAAAGAACAAGTCATGAAAAGAATATTCTTCTTCATTATACTGGCTATCCTCTCGGTTACATCCTGTAAAAAAGACAGCAAAGCCCCAGTTACCTCTACAGCAATTAAAATTACTTCTTTATGGCCGGTTAATGGCCAGAGTGCTATGATTGTAACCATTAACGGAAAAAACTTCAGCACCGATCCTGCTGCTAACATTGTAAAATTTAACGGCGTAAACGCAGTAGTTATTGAAGCCTCGTCTACACAGCTACAGGTAGTGAGCCCAGATAACGCAGGAAATGGAAAAGTTACCGTTACTTTGAATGGGCAATCCGCAGAAGGACCCGTTTTTACCTATCAGGAGGCTCCGGCGTCCGAATACATTGTAAGTACTTTTGCAGGAGATGGCATTGCCGGACTGCTGAACGGTGCGGCCGCTGACGCTCAGTTCAGAAATCCTGAAGGTGTTGCGGTGGATGCACAAGGCAACATTATTGTGGCCGACCGCCAGAACCATACCATTAGGAAGATTACACAAACTGGACAGGTCACTACCATTGCCGGTGATGGAACCGCAGGCTATACTGATGGTGTTGGAACCTATGCAAAATTCAATTCACCATGGAAGGTAGCAGTAGACTTGCAGGGAAATATTATTGTGGCTGACCGCGATAACTTTAAGATCAGAAAGATTACCCCCGATGGTACAGTCAGTACCCTTGCAGGTAGCACAGCAGGCTTCGCGGATGGAATCGGAAATGCTGCTAAATTTATGCAGCCCTTGGATGTTGTGGCTGATGGGGAGGGAAATGTTTATGTGGCAGACAATACCGCGCACCGCATACGGAAAGTTACCCCATCTGGTACGGTAACTACGCTTGCGGGTGACGGCACAGCTGGGTTCCTGGATGGAACTGGAACACAGGCCAAATTCAGAAACCCCTCAGGGCTTACCCTCGATCAGCAAGGCAATATTATAGTGGCAGATAGGCTTAACCACCGAATCCGTAAAATAACCCCTGCCGGTATAGTTACTACGGTTGCTGGTGCCGGAACGACCGGTCTTCTTGACGCAGATGTCCTTACCGCAAAATTCGCCGACCCTTATGGTGTTGTCGTTGATGCAACCGGAAATATCCTGGTATCTGAACTGACCAATGCCAGGATTCGTAAGATCACCTCCGCAGGACAGGTTAGCACGCTTGCAGGCAGTTCGGCCGGTTTCGCAGACGGATTAAGTGTGAATGCTAAATTTAATCAACCAACCGACCTGGATGTAGATGCAAATGGGAATATTTATGTGGCCGAAGTAACCAATCACAGGATCAGGATGATCCGTCTAATCAAATAAGAGAAATTACAAAATAACAAAAACATGAAAGGAATTAATTTTAATACCAGGGGGATCATATTGTCTGGACTTTTCGTGCTGGGCAGCATCCAAATCCAATGTACAACACAGCTTGATGAAACTTTACTGAAGCAGCCGATATCACGAGGCCACGCTGAGATAACTAGCCGCATGGCTTATTCTGAACTGACCCAAAAACTTGTAGATGAATCGGGATTTATTGATGCCATAATTTCGGACGATGAAATCAGCATAGCACCTGGCGTTACAGAAACAGATATAAATTATACCGATTCCGCAGGAAGAGCCATGCATCTATTTATTCTGAAAGTTGACCTGAACGAGCCGCAGATATATATGGAGGTATCTACGCCTTTTAACTTACCTGCTTTTACCAGGCAAACAGTCCCGGCACAAGCCGCTGAAGTTGATACCGTAACCCATAAAGTCATTGCAGGCATCAACGGTGACTTTTTTGATACCAGTACCGGCATTCCAATGGGTATTGTGCACAAAAACGGAGATATCATCAAGAGCACTTTCAATGACAATACCTTAAAACCGCAGCAAGCAGTCAGTTTTTTTGGTGTAACAGAAAGCAATACTCCTTTTATCGATCTTAAAACTGGCTATTCGGCTTTCAGTAATCAGCTTTACAACGGTACCGGCAGTGGTGTGCTACTTGTAAACAACTACCTTCCTGTATCGCAGCCCTATAACGTATTTGATCCGAGAACCTCTGTTGGATACGATGACAACGGGCTTGTATATTTTGTTGTGGTAGACGGTCGAAATATACCTTATTCCAACGGAATGAACTATGCCCAGCTAACCAGTATTTTCATGGCCTTTGATGTAAAAAATGCAGTCAACCTCGATGGCGGTGGGTCCTCTACTTTTATGACGAGGAACCCAGTGACAAATTCTTTACAGGTGAGAAACCAGCCTTCGGACGGGACTGCCCGTACAGTTGCAAATGCCTGGCTGGTTTATATCAGCAAGGTCACGGCCAGCAGTTACGCGGGTACCGGAACCCCAGGCCTGATAAACGGAGCTAAAGCCAGTGCCCGTTTCGATAGCCCAGAGGGCCTGGCGATAGATGCTACAGGCAATATATATATTGCTGATAAAAACAACCATGTTATCCGAAAGATTAATTCCGCAGGAACAGTAAGTACATTCGCCGGCACTGGAGTGGCTGGCTTTGCTGATGGAGCTGGGAGTTCTGCTAAATTCAACAGTCCCTGGAAAGTTGCTGTTGATGGCTCGGGTAATGTGTATGTGGCAGACAGGGACAATTTTAAAATCAGGAAAATCACATCTTCGGGTGTTGTCAGCACGCTTGCCGGAAGCACGGCAGGATATACAGATGGTACAGGAAGCGCAGCTAAATTCATGCAACCATTGGATGTGGCCCTGGATCCATCTGGCAATGTGATTGTAGCCGACAATACCAATCACCGTATCCGAAAGGTAACACCTTCAGGCGTTGTGACTACAGTTGCAGGGAATGGAACTGCTGGCTATGCAAACGGAACAGGCATTGCTGCCCAATTTAAAAATCCTTCAGGCGTAGCTGTAGATGCGTCGGGCAATATTTATGTGGCAGACCGCTTAAACTACCGCATCAGAAAAATAACCACTGCAGGCGTAGTCAGTTCTTTAGCCGGCAACGGTACTTCCGGTACTACAGACGCTGTTGCCGCTTCAGCGAAATTTTCTGATCCATATGGGATTACCGTTGATGCATCAGGAAACGTATATGTAGCCGACCTCATCAGTTCCCGTATTCGAAAAATAGCTTCAGGCCAGGTTACTACAATTTCCGGAAGTATACCCGGAGACAAGAACGGCACAAGTACAGTAACCAGGTTTAACCAGCCTACTGACCTTGTTATTGATGGCACATCAAATATCTATGTGGCAGACCATACCAATAACAAAATCCGCCTGGTTAAACTGATCAATTAATTACCGATAGAAAGAAATCATGTTTCAAATTAAATATAAATATCTTTTGCTACCCACCCTGCTGCTACTTTCCCTATCAGCTTTTCCCCAACAGGTTCAGTCGGCCAAATCTAAACTACCTGCGCCTAAGCTGGTAATTGGGATTGTGGTAGACCAAATGCGCTGGGATTACCTATACAGATTTTATGAACGCTATGGAAAGGGTGGGTTTCGCAGAATGCTGAGTGAAGGCTTTACCTGTGAAAATACCCTCATTAGCCATTTGCCAACCTACACCGCTATCGGCCATAGCTCCATATATACAGGTTCGGTGCCCGCCATTCATGGTATAGCAGGCAATGATTTCATTGATCAGCGAACAGGACAAACGATCTACTGTACCGGTGATAGCACCGAGCAGACCGTAGGCAGTATCAGCTCAGCCGGAAAAATGTCACCGCGTAACATGCTCGCCACCACCATCACTGATGAGCTGAAGCTTTCCAGCAATTTCCGCGCTAAAGTCATCGGTCTTGCCCTAAAAGACAGGGGTGGCATTTTACCTGCCGGTCATACCGCTAATGCGGCGTACTGGATGGATGATGCAACTGGCAACTGGATTACCAGTACATTTTACATGCGAGAACTTCCTGCGTGGGTAAAAAAAATAAATGAGGATAAGCAGATTAAGAAATTGCTGAGTCAGGACTGGAATACATTGTACCCGATCAATACTTACGTACAAAGTAATAAAGATGATAGTAAATATGAGGGTAAATTTAAAGGTTCCATTGCTCCGGTATTTCCTGTTAAGCTTCCTGAACTTGAAAAAACAGCTGGTCTGGGACTGATCAGGTCTACTCCTTTCGGCAATACCTTAACATTAAACATGGCCAGAGAAGCCATAGTACATGAGCAAATGGGGCAGAACGATGTAACAGATTTCCTGGCTATTAGTCTATCCTCAACTGATTACATTGGCCATCAGTTTGGCATCAATTCTATTGAAATTGAAGATACTTATTTGCGTCTTGATCAGGATCTGGCCATTTTTCTTAAGTTTCTGGACAAAAAACTAGGGAAAGATAATTATACTGTTTTCTTAAGTGCCGATCATGGAGGCGCCCACAACCCGCTTTTTCTTCAAGACCATAAGCTGCCCGGTGACCTATGGAATTCAGCTGCCTGCCTGAAACAAATCAACAACCTGCTGAATCATAAATATGGCAAGCAAAACCTGGTATTGTCGCTCATAAATAACCAGGTCCACCTTAACAATGCAATCATTAGACTACATAAACTAGATGCTGAAGCTATTAAAAATGACTGCATTTTATTTTTTCAGACTCAAGAAGGTATTGCATGGGCTGTAGATATGGAAAAAACACACATTACAAGCATTCCTGCAGATATTAAAGAAAGAATTATTAACGGCTATAACAGGCAGAGAAGCGGCATTATTCAATTGATTCTACAATCAGGATGGTATGCAGGAGCCACTAAGACTGGCACTACACATGGCGCGTGGAACCCTTATGATGCACATATCCCATTGGTCTGGATGGGTTGGGGAATAAAACATGGTAAATCTGATAAACAATTCTATATGACTGATATTGCGCCAACAATCGGAGCTTTGTTAAACATACAACCACCAAGCGGTTCAATCGGAAAGCCAATCCAAGAAGTGTTGAAATAAATTTAAAAATACCGGCAGTATGCCTCTACTGCCGGTAAATGGTAACAGAGTGATGGATATTAAAATATCGTCTTAATTCAACAGCTTATCGAATTCTTTGCGTAATTCCGGGTCAGACGGTCTTTTGGCGTCGCCAGAAACAATTTTACCATTGGGATCTATCAAAATAAACCTAGGTATCGAATTGATATTGAACCTTTTAATAAATTCAGAATTGAAGTCTTTATCTGCCATAACTTGTATCCCTTCGAGCTTGTTTTCTTTTACATAACTAACCCATTTAGGCTTATCTTTCATCTGATCGACCGACAAACTTACGAAGTGAATATTTTTAGTCGAATAATCGTGTTCTATCTTCGTTAAAGAAGGAATTTCAGCCTTGCAAGGCCCACACCAGGTGGCCCATACATCAATGTACACGTATTTACCACGAAGGCTTTTTAAGCTGACCGGCTTTCCATCAACATCATTGTAAACAAAATCAGGCGCTACAGCATTGGCGGACATGTTCTTGTAATTGGTATACACTTCAGCAATATCGGACTTGTAAACCGGGTTCTTCACCGCAGCCATAAAATCCTTGTAAGCATTTTCCTTGGCCACAGCATTTTTTACTGATTTCAGAACCGTAGCGGTATAAGAATACAGCAGATGCTCTCTAATAAAGGGATCTTTAATCTCTAATGTCACCACTTTGAGCATCGCCACATTATCTCCTCCGTACCCAAGTGCTGTGTCGGCAGGAAATTTCTTTGTCTGAACAGATTTAAGATAGCTATTCAGCCACCCGCGGTATGCTGCAGAAGTTTTAAATAAAGCAGCATCGTTGATAGCTCCATTTTGTTTGGTCAGACTATCAATACGTGACCGTTCTGTTTTGGTAAGTCTTACTGGGAAAGCCAGCTTTTGTGCGGAATCTATTAATTTATAAAAATTGGGAGCATTTCTTTTTTGCTCCAGGATTCTATAAAGAGTAGCCATGCCAGCCGAATCCGAACCATAATATATTTGGTAGTGGGACAAAACACCATAGCTATAATACTGTACATCTTTTTGTTTGAGTGCTTTTAAAGCAGGATTTTTCTCCTTAGCGAATTGTTTGTCAAAATCGGCTTTAAAGGCATTGATTCTGTTTACAAATGAATCAAGTGGAATCTGGTAAGCTTTATGTAAATATTCACCCTTAGCCATCGGAATATATTTAGCGAGGACAGTCTGTTTGTTTTTCACAAGCGAATCTGAAAGTCCCGGCTTGTTTTGAGCAATACTGCTCATTGTAAGCAGCATTAAAATGCTACAGGTGATTGTAATTTTCATCATATTCTAAGGTTATTTGTGGTTAAGTTCCATGCCTGGGTTAAACATTTGCACTCTTATAGGAATTTCAAAAGTATATTGAGCACTTTTCGGGGCAAGGGTCGCTGTGATGGCTTGCGTTTCCAGATTAATCCGGTTTATAGCCGGCATTTTCCCTTCCTGGTCCAGACGTTTCATATCAAACCACCTGAGTCCGCAAAAAGCCAGTTCACGTCTGCGCTCAGCCAGTACCTTGGTCAATGCCTCCGCTCCCGTTCCTGCTGTTTGATCTGTATAAGCCGCTGTCCGGATTCTGTTCTTTCTTACGGCATTTACAATGGTCATTGCCCCATTCGGATCATCCTGTCTGGCCAGCACTTCAGCGCGGGTAAGTTCCATTTCTGGAAAAGATATGCCAAAATTATAGCTTCCCGGTAAAGAACCCCGTCCAAGTCCGCTGCTATTTGTTGTGGTTAAAAAACTATAACGGATATCATCATCATTAAAATACGTTTTCAGGTCTGTGCTATAAAGCATAAATACCGGTGCGCTGTAATCTACTGAAGTACGTTGCCATAAAACCTCCGGATTCAGTTCGTATTCCGGCAAATCCGTGTAGCTCGCAAATGAATTGTAATTTAAATTGCTGTTCGGCGCCTGAAGTGCCATTTCCGCATACTTTTTTGCATTTTGATAATCTGCCATGTATAAATAAAGTCTGCTCAACAAACCGTAAGCAACGTATTTAGTCACCCGGTAACGGTTAATGTTACTTATTGGTAATGCTGCCGATGCAGTTAAAACATCATTCGTGATCCGGTCGAGCGTAACTTTTACGGAAGAACGGATCGGGGCAGCATCCGTGACATTGGTACTGGTAACCAATGGTAAGCCTGGATCGGTTGCGGCAGTTGCAGGGTTATAAGCTTTTGCAAAAACGGTCAGCAAATCCAGGTAACAGCTGGCCCTGATCACCAGGGCTTCTCCCATCACCTGCTCTTTTTTTCCCAGCGTACCTTCCTTGGCCTCCATCACATTATTGATGATCACATTGGTGCTGTAAATGGCATTATAAAGAGGGCCCCAAACTTCAGGATCTGCTTTCTGGTTGACCGTAATTAACGAACGCCAGTAGTATGCGTTAGCTACAGACGACTGGTTGAGCCCATCAAAATCATTCAGGTAATCGTCCGTTAAATGCAACAGACTAACCTGGAAGGTCTGTGTCAAGGTAGACGAATTGAGCAACCCTTCATAATCGGCCACTTTCTCAGGCAGAATAAGTCCTTTTGGTTTGATGTCAAGAAATTTATTGCATGCACCCAGTGCACTTGCCATAAAAAGTAATAAGACTGTATATTTAAGTTTCATGTTGTCTGCAGTTAAAAATTTGTTGAAAAAGTGATACTATAGAATGGTTGGCTTTCCAACATCCTTCTCCCCGTAAGCCTGTCAATTGCATCCGGATCAATATCATTACCACTAAACGTGTAGCGAAAAGCATTCTGAGCCTGCAAACGTAGCTGTGTATTCTTTAACCCCATTTTCTGAAGAAATGCCGCTTTAGCATGGTAAGTAACCACCACATCTCTTAAGCGGATATAGTCAGCCTTGCGGACAAATTCTGAGGCATAATCGTAACCATAAAGTGCGTACGTCTGATAATAACCCGGTGCAGAGCTGCTAGCCCTGACATAACCGGGAATCCGGGTATTGTGCTCATCCCCGATTTTTCGCCAGAAATTAGCTGAACCTGCAAGTGGGTTATTGGTGTAATAACCAATATTATTGGGATTCGGCTGCTCTACCCGCATTACATGTCCCCCATAATACATCAACAACGCCGATATATCAAAATCACCAATCCTGAACTGATTATTTAACCCCAGCACATATTTAGGTGTAGTTGTTCCGTTATAAATGAGATCTTCCTGAGTTACATCAACCTGAGTGTTGCCATAAAAAGCCAGTACTTTCTGATTGCCATTTCTGTCCAGCACATAGGGCTGTCCTGCAGCATTGAGGCCTCCATAATTATAACTGAATAACGCACCTAGTGGCATTCCTTTAACCGCATTTGCACCGCTTACAATCAGCTGAGAATCTGAGTACTCCGTAGCTTTTACTTCCAGTACTTTGTTGCGGTTAAATGATGCGGTTAACTGTGTATTCCACTCAAATTTTCCGGAAGTTAGGTTTTTTGTGTTGATCATCAACTCCAGTCCCCTATTTTCTATGGATGCGGTATTGGCAAGGTACTGATTGAAGCCCGAGGTAGGATCGGCATCGAAATTTCCAAATACATCTGTAGCTTTTTTAACGTACAGATCCACCGAACCGGAAATCCTGTCATTGAACAATCCGTAATCCATACCCAGGTTGTAATTTCTGGTCGTTTCCCATCTCAAGGACTGATTCTCAGGTGTAAGCACACTGTTATACAATACAGGTACATTTAATAAGGTATTTAAACCGGTTTGTAAAATCAGAAAAGATCCGTTATTGCTGGTCGGCACATTTCCATTAAAACCGGTAGCCCCCCTAAACTGCAACTGACTAACCCATTTCATATTTTTTATAAAATCTTCTTCCCCTGCGCGCCAGTTTAGTCCGGCCGACCATAATGGTTTATTTCTGTATTTTGGATCTACACCAAATAAATTGGATTTATCTATCCTGAAGCTTCCGGTAGCTACATATTTAGATTTATAAATATAACTTCCCTGTCCGTAATAGGACAGGAATCTGCGTTCCGCTTCATTTTCACTGAAGTAATCTGTATTCTTGAAAAATGAATATCCTATATTGTCGAAAGCCGGCAAAAAAGAATTGTTCAACGCTCCCATATTGATGGGCTTGCTGATCAGGGATTGTCCATCGTAACCAAAAAAGCTTGTTTTATAGCCTTGCATGAATGTTCTTTTCTGTTCTGCTCCAAAGATTCCCGATAAATCGTGATCGGCACCGAACTTATGGTTCAGGTTAAGTTGTGCACGCAATGTATAGTTGACCAACTTTTGGTTCGTCTTCTGTAAAATATCACCCTCCGGCATGTTGGCAAAAATAGCCTTACCGGTCTGCGGATCCATAAGTGCAGCGGCACTAATTGCAGTGACTGCAGCATAACTATCCGCGCGCTGGAGCTGATCTGAAATCCCATTTTGGTTCTCATAATTCCCACCCACATCCATATTCAACCACCTGACAATTTTAGCATTCAGTCGTCCCTGAAACCGCACTGAAGATTGTTTTAAAGTATAGGTATTGCTGCTCAACTCCCTGTAAGGATAATATAACTGGTCCGGGAGTCCGGCCGCCATCAGCTCTTCATTATAGGTTTTACTTATGACCCGCCCTATATAATCGCGCGCAGGATCCAGGGACATGGGCAATGCATTTCCATACTCATCTACCAGGTGTTCATAAGGATGAAAGTCCGAATATTCGGGTGTTTTGCCATTTTTAAATACGCCGTTTGTATATGTACCTTTAAAATCGAAATTGAAGCGCTCAGAAAACCTGTAGGTGTTGGCTACGTTAAGAATAAACTGTTTATCATCTGAACCCCGGTTGACAGGAGTTTCTCCAACATAGTTCAGCCCCAGTATATAGGTAGCTTTATCGCTCCCTCCACTCACATCAAAATTCACATTCCTCGCCTGTCTGTTTTGAAAGAAAAGCCGTTCATAATCCTTTAAATTATCGTAAGCCCCTAACTCTAGCAGCTTTTCATCTACCTGAGCCTGACTCAATACCGGATTGGTTACACCTGTGCGCGGACCCGCGAATAAAATTTCCTGTGCAGGATTCATTTTATAAAACCCTAATTGGTATAAGGTATAAGAAGGTTTTGCAATATTGAAATTTTCCTTTTGTAACTGAACAAACTCACTTGCCGGAGCATATTTTAAATAACTAAAATCAGGTTTATTCTGTATTGCTAAGGAACTCCGAAGGTTAAAAACCGGCTTACCGGCCTTTCCTCTCCTGGTTTCTACGACAATAACCCCATTAGAAGCCCTCACTCCATAAATTGAAGCGGCGGCGGCATCACGCAATACACTAACAGATATAATATCATTAGGATTCACCGTTCTCAAATCAATTTCTGTAGGAAATCCATCCAATACAATCAATGGTTGTTTAACCGCATCGAAGGTCGAAACTCCCCTGATGGTCAACTCCCCTGTTTGGCCGTTATAAACCAAACCAGGAACTTTTCCCTCTAGACTTTCCAGAAAATTACCAGTTACTGCTTCACGCTGTTGATACTGTTTTTCTGTAAGAATAGATGCCGCACCTGTAAGCTGGTCTTTTTTAACCTTCTGATATCCTGTAGATATCATAATTTCATTCAGTTCTGAATTTTGAGGTTGAATGGAAACAGTGAGTTCAGTTTTTGCATTAACTTCCACACTTTTATACCCCAGGTAAGAGATAATCAAAATGGCGTTCTCCTCTATTCCATCAAATAAAAACCTCCCCTGTGCATCTGAAATGACCAACCGATTGGTGTTTTTAACCCTTATCGTCGCTCCAGGCAGCGGCAAACCTTTTTCATCCAATACCCGACCACGGATATCAATATTAGCGAATACGGCCGCCAGACGGCCCAAAAAAGACTGATCCTTTTTGTGAATAGAAATGGATTTACCTACAATTTCATAATCAAGAGGCAAATCCTTAAGCACATGACTCAGCGCGTCCTCTACACTGGCACTCTTGACAGAAACGTTGACTTTCTGCGTTGATGAAATGATTTTTGTATCATAATAGTAATCATAACCTGTTTGCTTCCGAATTTCTTTCATAACGGATTCAAGGGTAACATTCCTTTGGTTAAGGGTGATACGTTGTGCAAATCCAGCTGCGCTGACCTGCATCAGGGATGCTATTAGAAGTACGGTGGTGAGTCGCATAATCAGCAGTATTTTATGGTATAGGGTTTTAGGTACACCAAGTTTCTTAGTATAATTTTTATACATTTGTTAAGTTCGGTTAAGCAGTAGGCCGTTGTCGTCGAAAACTGTTGGCTTACTGCGGTTTCAGTTGATATTATTAATTGTTCCGAATTTAACCAGAAGTGTTTTTCATTTCTGGTTATTTCTTGTAAGCCCTAGCTTTTCTGTCGTAAGTTTTTTCTCATTTCATGGATTTAAATAATTATTAATTTGATACATAAAGTTTCTTTCCTTCAATTTTGAAATGTACCTGGCCAGACTTTTCTATCAACCTCAGAATTGATGAAAGTTTACTCGATCTTGAAATATACCCTGTGGACTGAATGTCTTCCTGAACGGAATCATCATAAATTACCTCAAGGTCATACCATCTGGCAATCTTACGCATTGCAGTGCGAAAATCTAAGTTATTCAAGTAAAAATCGCCATTCTTCCAGTCTATAAAACTCTCCGCGTTGACGGGCCTGACCTGCATTCTGTTATTCATATTTAGTGCCTGTTCGCCGGGCTTCAGGATTTGGGACTTACCTTTTTCTGAGACATTTACCGAACCTTCTAACAAGGTCGTCGCTATAGCTGGCTCGTCCTCATAAGCATTAATGTTAAAGTGTGTCCCCAATACTTCCACCCGCTGTTGGTCTGTTTCTACCACAAAAGGATGTTCTTTATCCTTACTAATTTCAAAATACCCCTCACCACGAAGTCTGACTACTCGTTTCCCACGCTCGACCAATGAAGTCGCATAGGTTAGACTGGAAGCAGCATTTAAGTAGATCAAAGAACCGTCTGGCAAAAGTACTTTGTAAGTCTCCCCCTTGGCGGTCGATAGCGTATTGATTTGATTAGGCTCGGAATCAGATCCATTAACTTCATAAACCAATTGTCCATCTTCCGATTTGGTAATGCGTACACCAGCCTCTTCAGCAAGCTTACCGTTAACCGCATCAGCCAACCTGATCTTCTTACCGTTAGCCAGGGTTAAAGTTGCTCCGTTCCTACCAGGAACAATATCATTTTCGTAAGTGAACTGGTTTCCCTGCTGCTTATTTTTTAGGTTGTAATAAAACAAGCCCGCACCAAACACCATAACAGCAATAGCTGCAGCAATGGCAATCCGGAGCCATATTTTGTTGAGAACAGGCATATGTTTAGCCTCTTCTATCCATACAGCCTGCTGAACCTCAAAATAAACCTGATCAATCCGTTCCTGACTTTCTTCCGCAACAATAACAGCATCAGAAAGTTCTCGAAGCATCAGCGCCTTTATTTTCGTTTCCAACTCAGGCTCTTGTACAAGTTGATAATAGTGCTCAATTTCTTCAGCGCTAGCCGAACCATCAGCCAGTTTTTGAAACAGAATTGCTAACTGAGTTTGTTTATCTTCCATTATTAACAGTTTGCTTATAAAACATATTTGCTGCTTTTAAAGGATAAGACGTAGTTGAAGGACATGACTACTATCCACCTTAAAGTTTTTTTGTAAAAAAGAATCACAGGGAAAATAATCTATTTTATTTCCGGGTAAGAAAGAAGAAAACAGCAAAGGAGAAGACACCAGATCGGTTTTCCAGAAAGACACGAATTTGCTTTAATGCACTAACCACCTGATTCGCTACCGTACTTTTACTAATACCTAATTTTTCAGCAATTTGTTGGTGATTAAGACCTTCGGTTCTGCTCAATTCATAAATGATCCTGCGTTGCTGAGGAAGCGCTGCAATTGCTTCCTGCACAATTGCCGCACTTTCATTATAGACCAGTTGCTCTTCGGTATCATTATGAAATTCACTGGATGAAGCGATCACCTTTTCAAGCAATCTTTTATCGCTGGCTATTTTCCGCTGATAGTCAATAGTCTTATTGCTGGCGATACTAAAGATATAAGATGTTAAATGCGCAACAGTAGAGATATGTGCTCGTTTTGTCCATAATTGAATAAACACCTCCTGAATAATTTCCTCTGTGATACGACGATTACGTACCATCTTATCCACAAACGCGAATAGCCGGGGACTAAAATGATAATAGAGCTTTTCAAATGCACGTTCATCCCCTCTGGCAAGTCCTACCAGCAATTCGCTTTCATTAATAAGGGGATAAAATGGCATTTCTGAATATTTGTCAATTTAAATTTACAGAACAAAAGCCCAATAATAACTAAAATTCGGCAGATCGGTACATTTCACAGCTAAGATAACCAGATCAGCATAAAAACAATTACACACGAATTCATCAACAAACTACACAAAAAAAGAAATTTCAACAGGCAAATCCATTCATCCATCCACAATTCTGATTTTTTGCATAGCTTTGTTACCCTGATTCACACCACATACTTTACTAACCGTTCCTATACCGGAACATTAGCTTTAATACTCAGAAGAAGCCGGATACAATACATCCATTTAGCTGATTTGGGAGGGAGGAGAAAAGTGAGAAAAGATTCAAAAAATACCCGTTGGAACAATGACTCTTTCAGAGGTTACGCCGATTATATAGAAACCGGAGAGTTTGAACATGCGATTATGGAACTGGGACATCACTCTTTAAAACAACCCACCGCTTTTATGTGTTCCGAAGCCGTTTGGTGGAGGTGTCATCGGTCGATGGTATCCGATTACTTGAAAGCAAAAGGATGGGAGGTATTACATATCATGGCAATAGGGAAAGTTCAAAAACACAAATATACTGCACCGGCAAGAATTGTTGATGGTAAAATACTTTATTCCGAAGAAAATTAAATTTTTATTGAAAATTCTATTTATGGAGGGAAAATTTAAAATAGGCGACAAAGTAAGCTGGAACTCAGAAGCGGGAAGAGTTTCAGGTACTATCATTAAAATACGAACAAAAGATTTCGATTACAAGGGTTATACCCACCACGCTACAAAAGAAGATCCTCAATACGAAATAAAAAGTAGTAAAACTAATCACATCGCCGCGCACAGAGGTTCGTCCTTAACTAGGCTCTAAAAATTAATTACTGAAATTAATTGAGAAAACGACATACTGCTAACACGGATTTTATGTCAGTGGATAAGTATAAATAGAAACTTTTCAGGAATTATGAACTTTAGTGCAGTCAGATAGTTTACAATGTTAAAAGCCTAACGATGTAGAACGTCAGGATCATATATGTCATTTTGAGCGATGCAGTTAAAATTATAATGACAACTAAATCGAATATCAAGCCTTTGATTTTTGACGCATGTGAAGATTATTTTTTTTGGAACGTTGTTGTATTTAATTATTTCGTTGAAAAGTAACGTTGCCTGATATGTCTAATTTGCGATAAAGATTTACAAGCTCGATATTTAACAACTCAATTTCAGTAACCAACTGCTTTAATAAAACAGCTCTGGTATTCAGTGCATCCTCCTTAAATAATCCACCACGAACAAACAAGAGCTTTTCTAATGATTCGTCGATATTTTGATCGAATTCAAGACTATTCCATCTTCTTTTCAAACCAGCAGCAATTGAAATATGGTTATTATACTTTCGATCTCTGAGCAATAACCAAATAAATTCAGGATACACAGTAGACCGCTCTGGATTATACCATATATCTGACAAAAAGTTTTTATCGTAACTGAATTGAACCACTTTTCTATTATCAGTCAAGGCAAGCACGCCCAAAGTTGCCGAAAGAGCAGACCCTGTTATTACCATTGCATTCTGAGAACTTTGTTGCTTTACAATCAGGGGCGCTATGCCCGATACAGTTCCTGCAAAAATCGCTCCTATAGTTAATTTATTCACCTTTTTTCTGCTAATATCATCCATATAACCTGCAATCCTGAGTGTTCTCTCACATTCGCAATTAATTTCAGCAACAATCCCATTTATAACATTATGCGCATAATCAATCCCATTTACTATTTGAAAACCCAGCTTAACAAACTGGAGTTCATTATCCGGGCTTTTCGTCTTTCTCAAGTTCATAAGGTATTCGACTTGACCGAGGATCCCAATGGAATTTGCTAACTTTAGCTCCCGTGGTGTGAATGTTTTGTCCATTTTCGCAATTGTTGTGAGTAGCGTGGCCGAATCCCTATAGGTTGGATCTGGACCAGGTTGAAAAACTTGGATGCAATAATCCGTAGTTAATACTCTTATATTTTTTTTCTTTTGCAGGTTAATCATGCAAGAAGTTAGAAATCCTATACAAAGCAGTCCAACTGTGATATGGGATATTCGTAAACTATCAACCTTTGCTATTTTCATGGTGCTTCTTGTAGACGAATTTAGTTAATCCATCAAATAATGATGCGCCCGCAACCTTTTGGCTGGCACCAAAAAGGAAATTATGCACATCTATACCTGATTGATTTTGCAAGATTCGTATGTAGAATGAATTTGTATGGGAAAAATCTGCTAACCGGCAAAACGATCGGGGTATGATTATTTTAAATTACAAGATGAATGTTTCGGAACGAAACTTCTAACTTATAATAAAAGTAAAAGGTATTAAGAAAGCAATAACAAAAGTTATTAATTAACATCCATTTAAACGCGACCGTAACAGACACAGCTCTAAGTGATTTGGTTCAACTTTGTACGTTTTAGCACCATTGATATAATTATCCAGCCAGAATCTGTTTTCTCAAGTTCTTCATAATAGTGGCCAAATCCATGCATTGTTTTAAATGGAGCTTCTATTCCTTCTGGCATCTCAATGATATCCTCCATCCCCCAGATTCCTTTTGCCCGTGTTGCAGACAACACTTCAATTTCTGGAGAATGCACTTGGTGAACTGTTCGGGCTTTAGCAAGCACCCCGCTGGTCAGATCTATCCATTGGTCGCGACCATCAAATTTATATAGCTGTTCGCCATCCTGCCCTTCAAAACTCAGCTTCGCCTCGACGGCCAATAAAACCCTAAGGGATTCCCACTGTTTAGTATCGACGAATCTGCAATACCTCGCCTTCATTTGTTTGATCTCTTCGATAGCGATGAGATCAGCATTAGATATTTTTTCCATTTTTAATATTTTAATTTATACAGATTGACTTTCTTGTGTTAGCCCCATTCGTTTTTCGAATTTATTTCCTTACTCGAGGTCAAGGATAATCCTGGTAGCATGAGGATGAATATTAGTTATTTATATGTGAAAGTTGAACTTTATTAACCTTGTATTCATGCAAATATTCTAGTAGGAATACAGGACTAAATTCCTAATACCTCTTTAAAATTAGTACACCCACAATAGAAGAAATGTTAGATTATAGATCAATAATCATGGACATCAAACTCCGTTACTCAGAAATACTAATAACAATTTTTCCTTGTGTTTTATCCAGTTCTAGCTCCCTGTGGGCATCAGCAGTCTGTTCCAATGGAAATGTTCTTGTTACATGAGAGCGAAGCTTTCCAGAAGCCAATAAAGCCGCAATTTGTTTCATATCATTGCCATCAGAAATTACCGCATTATAATAAGCATTAACCCCTTTTTCTGCTGCAATTTTTTCCCAATGTGTACCCGCTATCTCATTAAATAAGCTAATCAACTTCCCACCCTGCTTAATCACCGTCAAGCTGCGTCCGATATGATCACCTCTTAGACCATCGAGAACGAGATCAACAGGGGCGACGACATCTTCAAAACGCTGAGAAGTATAATCTATCACCTCATCAGCACCCAGACCTTTTACGAAATCCATTTTTCCTGATGAGGTAATACCAATGACATAGGCCCCAAGATATTTTGCGATTTGTACAGCGTAATGTCCAACTCCACCTCCAGCGGGAACAATCAAAACCCTGTCTCCAGGCTTTATCTGTGCTTTATGAAGTGGCTGCCAAGCAGTTAAAGCAGCCATACATGCTGCTGCGGCTTCTTCGAAACTAATATTAGAGGGCTTCTTGGCGAGATCTTTAACAGGTGCAGCTACATACTCTGCATACCCTTTTCCATGCCCAGGGTAATCATGACCAGCAAAATTTATTCCCCCAAATACTTCATCCCCAATTTCGAATTCAACAACGTCATTCCCTATTTGAGTGACAACTCCAGCTATATCCCAGCCCAGCACTCTCGGACGTTCTCCATTGAAGACATAATCCAGGCTTTCAAGACTTCTAATATAAGTATCTGAAGGATTTATGGCAACTGCCCTAACCTTCACCAAAACTTCCTTTGGTCCGGGAGTTGGAATTGATAATTCGGCAAGCACCAAATTGGACGCATCGCCGTGCTCTTTTAAAATAATAGCTTTCATGGTTATCCATTTCTACTTTAAATTTAAATATAAAAAAAAACATAACCAATTAACAATCTGGAATTCAACAAAATAATGATATTTTATTCTTACAGTCGCATTTGAACACTTGCATAATTTTCTCCATCAAATTGAAAAAAGGCTATCATCTTGCCTACTTAGTTGTATAAAATGAATTCTCAGCTATTTATTCTAATCCAAGAAGATCAGATGGTTGAGTGTCCTAAGATTTACAAATTCTGTCTTAGCCCTAAATCATTATAAGACATATCATGTTTATTCCTCCCAATAAGAGACGAGGTAAAATACAGGTAAAGCTTTTTTATGAGCTGGAATAATGATTATTGACATTTTTTGTTCTAATAGGCACTGAGGATGTCAAAACTAAAAGGAGATCGTGATTGTTATAATTCCTAATCCGCAAAAAATGGAAACTATTTTTAAGTAAAAAAAGCATTAAAATAACCCATTAATTTAATAACACTAAATCATAAAAAAATGAGCACACTAAAATTAAAAGATCAAACAGTAATTTATTTCAAAGATCAAGGAAAAGGACCAGTATTAATGCTTCACCATGGATGGCCTTTATCATCAGATGATTGGGACGCACAGGTAATCTTCTTCTTGCAAAGAGGTTACAGAGTAATTACACACGACAGAAGAGGTCACGGCCGCTCTAGTCAAGACATATACGGTCACAATATCGAAACTTACGCGGCTGATACGGCTGAGTTAATTGAGTTTCTAGACCTAAAAGATGTTGTCCATATCGGGCATTCCACAGGTGGAGGCGAAGTAATCCGTTATGTAAATAAATATGCTAAGGGCAGGGCAAAAAAAGCAGTGTTGATCAGTTCCGTTCCACCAATTATGATACAAAGTGAACGTAATCCCGATGGTGTGCCAATTACAGTTTTCGATGATATCAGAGATCAAACACTTAATAACAGGCAACAATTCTATATCGATTTAACATTCCCATTCTATGGATACAACAGAGAAGGTGCGGTTATTAAAGAAGGTATTCAGAGAAATTGGTGGAGACAGGGCATGATGGGGGGGATTGTTGCGCATTACGATGGCATTAAAGCTTTTTCGGAAACAGACTTTACAGAAGATCTAAAAGCGGTTGATATTCCGGTATTGGTTCTTCACGGAGAAGATGACCAAATCGTTCCCTTTCAGAATGCAGGCGTAAAATCTGCCAAGCTATTGAAAAACGGAACTTTGATTACGTATCCTGGCTTTCCTCATGGGATGCCCACTACAGAAGCCGAAACAATAAACAAGGATCTTTTGAAATTTATTCAATCTTAAACTAGTGATACGATGAATTTAAACTACGGTTGAAATTTAAGTGATTATTGTTTTTCAGATATGACAAACTGCACTAGATTGCTTCCTATTTAATTATATAAAAATCACTCATCAAATCACTTAAAGGCGGCCACCAAAAAGCCACCTGAGCCTATTAAAAGGCTTACAGTGGGCTTTTTGGCTTATTTAAAACGATTTTTAACTATGGATTATAAAGCAAGTCCACAGCTATTTTAAACTTGTTATTTTCACTTTTACGCTCTGCATATTTTACAATCCTATCATTCACAAACATATAGGTATTGCTAAAAAATAGCTGGTCGGCAAAAACGGTACTACTTTTCATCATATTAAACTTATGGCGTTTTAAAATCCCTAGTGTTTCATTTGACAGGGCGAACCAAAAATGAAATGATATAAACCCATTATTCCATTCTTTTAAAAGAACTTCTTTCCGCTCTTCTAAATCAACACAAACGTTGTTTAGGTGTTCCAAAAACAATGGCAATTCTTCAGGAAAAAGATCAAAAAGTAATTTAGCTTTAGTTGTATTGGTTAAATCGATTAAACGTTTCATAATAATATTTTTTAGGGGATTGCTCCCCTTGTAAATTGATAGGTTAATAGAGTGTGAGGATTCCAGTTTTGGCGAAGCTAGTATTTCAGTGAAAGTATCCGCCCTGTTCAGTTCCAAACTGTGAAGCCAAAAGCTGAACTTAGGCTTTGTACTTCATCACTTTGTCTAACATTGCCAAAAACTCGTACCTTTAAGCTCATGCAGCATCTAATTGCCAAACTCAAGCCCCTATATGATGACCTTAAAATCATCGGGCTTCATGAATACATGAAACGAAACGAATTTCTTATACTTTGCAACAAGTCCGATCTTATAGATACATACACAACAGCATTTAACGAAGTACAAAAAAGGGAACAGGATTTTTATTCTTTTTTAGGAGATTTCACACCTTATGAGGATGTTCTCGCCAATTTTTTAAACCATATGTTCGGAAAAGGTTCAGATTATTTCTTCGAAAGCATCACCACAATATTAGAGGGATACATACCGGAATCTAACTATGTAGGTAAGATCGATTCGATTATACGGGATTTAAGGTCTATTTCCACTCCTGAAAGTTATGTGGAGAGAATTATAGATGTGTGGAGTAAAGAGGACAAAAATTACTTTAAAAAAGCAAATGTCCTTAAAAACGCATGTATATCCCGTGCAATAGGTGGTTCACCCGAAGAGGAGAATTATGATCTTTCTAGGAAAGCGCTCTTAAACAACGAACATCTAAAAACCCATCTTCCAAAATTCATTGTCGATAATACTTCAATCTTTAGTTTCTGGCAATTTATCAAAGCGCACTTGCCAAGCTACTATGAGCGAAAGGTATTCCTGAATGAAGAATTTGAAGCATTAATGAATGCTTCGGTTTCCTCCGGTCCTCAATCCCATCATAATTTGATTACAGCAATTACTAAAGAAGTAGATGAACACTATGTAAGCGAAGCATGGAACAAAGCATTGAAACGTATGAAGGAAGATCCTGAAGGTGCAATAACTTCTGCACGTACATTGATGGAAACGGTTTTTAAGCACATCCTTTATGAAACAAATACGGACTTTGATGATAGTTTAGAATTAAATAAGCTCTATAAGTTAGTATCTAATTCATTGAAACTTTCGCCAGATCAGCATACCCAGCCCTTATTCAAACAGATTCTTGGTGGGTGCCAGACAGTCATAGAAGGCTTAGGAGGGTTGAGAAATAAACTAAGTGATGCTCATGGCGCAACTAGTCGTAAAGTCAAACCATCTGCAAGGCATTCTGAACTTGCCGTCAACCTATCAGGCTCCATATGTAGCTTTTTACTACAAACCTTGAAACAAAATCTGAGCTCCGAAAAATCAGTTTAACTATCACTTTAATAGCTCCTGATCTCAATCTAGTAGGTACTCCTCATTTCATCTTGGTACATTTGCTCAATGTTGTCGGCTTAGTCAGTATACTTTGCAAAAAATTATCTGAATAGTACATTGAATGGCGAATTAACTTGAATTGAAGAGATTCATTAAAAAGCACAAAGGAATTTGTTATCATGGGGAAACATTAAATATTCCGCTGAAATGACCAATTAATTCCTTCCCTCATTATCCTCAATTTGATTTTCCGCCATTTAAGTTAAGAACTTATCTTAATTTTAATAACTTTTGAATGAAACAGGGTAAATCAATATGAATGATAAATTTCTAATACATAAAGAAACGGGCACAATTATCCATGCTGATGACAAACGAAATTTACATTATGGATTTGACGATTTTGTCGATTGTATTGTAAAAGGAGATGATTGCTTTATATGCGGTGCGGAGAATGGAACAAAGCCATTCAATAACGAACATGTAATTCCGAAATGGATTATGAAACAATATTGTAAGCAGCATGATTTTATGATTCTTCCCAACGGAACTACTATCAAACATGTTAACTATACTGTAGGCTGTTGCCAGGATTGCAACAGTGAATTGAGCGAAATATTTGAAAAACCAATCAGCGAATTAATAAAAAAAGGTTATGATTTTGTATCGGACTCTCTAGCGAAGGATGAAACATTATACATCAAACTGTTTCATTGGGTTTGTTTACTATTTTTTAAAACCCACCTTAAAGATTCATACTTAGACACTGAACGCGATAGACGATTGACATCTGGAAGTATTGCAGACACCTATTGCTGGCATCCACTTTACCATATTCATCAAATTATAAGAAAACACCATACCGGTGCAATTTTAACAGACGACATTCAAGGAACAATATTGGTTTTTGAAGCATTGGACGAAGGATCTGAGGAACAATTTGATTATTTAGATAACCTAAATAGCCAGATTGTTATGATAAAGGTCGGCCAGGTTGTAATTCTTTCTGTTCTCAACGACAGTCGTTTCTGCCTTTCTGGATATAAAACTTTTTTAAGCCGAATAAGTGGGGCGCTTAATACTATACAGATAACACCAATTCATTAAATTGCTTCTAACGGATGATTTTAAAGCCATTCCTCAAAATCCACCAGAACCTGATTTTGTAATTCAATTAAATGGAAAATCAATTGGAATAGAACATACGCAGTTAATACGACTACCCGATGAAAGGGGTATTAATTTCAAGGCACATAATGTAATAGCAGATAAGATTATGGCAAAAGCTGAAACGCTGTATAACAAAAATCATAACAATTGTTTACGGATATCAGTAGACTTTAAGTGTGATTATGGCTTAGCATCGCAAAATCCAACACAGCTTTTTAATAATGACATCAATGTCTTAAGTGAGTACATCGCAAATTTTATTTCTGAAAGATTACCATTCATTATAGAATATCCTCATCTAACACATTTTAGGTTTCAGGCATTTGATTGGGATATTGGAAGAATAGTTCTTCCAGAAAAAATTAGAGAGATTTCAATTACAAATACAGCAAACTTTAAAAATTCATGTTGGACAACATCTAAATCTGTTTGTGTTCCAGACATCTATAATAGTATAGAACTTTCAACAATTTTAGCTAAAAAAGATAAAAAGCCCCAAAATTACAAGAGTAACTATTCAGGAATTTGGCTAGTTATTGTTGAAGACAGTATGAACTTAAATTCGTATTTTGATTTTGAAGATAAGGAACAAAAGGAAATTTCAACTGCCTTCGATAGAGTCTTTATTCTAAGACGAGCAAATAATATTATAATTGAACTTAATAACTCTTTGGCAAAATCTATATTATAACTAAACCTATTTAGTAATAGAAGGCTTCAATCTATCTCTTAACTGAGTCATATCGAATAACACCTTTTTCTTTTTAACTTTTGAATATATCTGCGTTGTACGAATACTTGCATGACCTAACATATGTGAGACACTTTCCATTGGTACACCATTTTCAAGTGTTATAGTAGTAGCAAATGTATGCCTAGCCAAATGAAATGTGACTAATTTATCAATTTTAGCTTCTTTAGCAATAATTTTAAGATTGCGATTTATTGACTGATTAGAATAGAATGGAAAAATAGTACCGTTTTTAATCGCAAGCTCGTTGTTTTTATATCTATTAATAATCATCAAAGCTTCGGGTAACAATAGTACGTGAAATTTCCGTTCAGTAAAGTTTCTATTTTTTTGCCTGATCATTTCTAGCCAATTTTCTCCTGAGCTATCTGTAACAAGATGCTTTTTAGCTAGGTTAATTAAATCACAATAAGCCAAACCAGTTAGACAACAAAAAATAAATAAATCACGAACTATCATTTCTCCAGTTTTTAAACCATCAACTTCCCTTATCCGATTTAGTTCTTCTACTTCAAAGCAGTCTCGATCTTTGTGTATTATTTTACGTTCAAAATGAAGAAAGGGATCGTTCATTGTCCATCCATTCTTTAAAGCTACTCCAAATATTTTCTTAAAGCGCTCGATGTGTTTCATGAGCGTATTATTTCCACAAGGTTTTTGACCTTTATCTGGAACTCGGTTAAGCATGTAAAGACTAAAATCGGTAATAAAATTATTGTCAATCTTGTCTAAGTATATATCCCTAACCTGTCTTTTCTTGATTAAAAATTCCTTTAAAAACCGTTCAGTAGAAAAATAATTTTTTAATGTACCAGGTTCTATTAATGACGCTAAATCTATATTATGATGGTTAAATAAGGAAATCAATGTATGTGGATCTTTATCATATCCCTCAACCCTTGCTTTTACCGCTTCTGCCGATAAAGGCATATTTTCATATTTCAAATCATTGTAGGCATTATTAATATCATTGATAAGCAACCGAATTTTCTCCCTTATTAGGGCTTCTTCCTTTCCATTGCCAGATAGCATCTGTTTAGTTTGATTCCATGCTGAAATAGCTACTCTTTTTTTTGTAGAAATATCAGAAAATTTACCATTTAAAGTAATACGTACAAATAATGGTGCTCTACCTTCTTTAGCTTTGTCCTTTTTTAGGAAAAACGATAGACTAAATGTGTTTGGGCTTTTCATATTTTGATCTGCTTTATGCCCTTTTATGCCCTTATGCCCTCTCCCTTCTTAGGGATCAGACATATAAAAAAATGGGGTCAAAAAAGGCGTTAAAATAAAAAACTCAAGTAGTCATTTTTACTTTTTTTTTGAAGGACAATTATAGCTGAAAAAAACAAGGTGTAGAATAGGGCATAAAAACCTTGATATTCTTTGCTTTTCTTTGATATGATTAAAACGAAAAAACCCCCTAAATTGTGACATTTAGAGGGTTTTTGATAGAATTTGACATCTATGTTGTCGGGGTGGCAGGATTCGAACCTACGACCTCCTGCTCCCAAAGCAGGCGCGATACCGGGCTACGCTACACCCCGAACT